>JAEEGK010003331.1_pt1 | contig 40134 bp, 31 predicted proteins | sample 8958771 | NCBI WGS metagenome assembly JAEEGK01 (sample SAMN16246547, study PRJNA631951) | gut metagenome | biome: gut microbiome; feature: rumen; material: SC-attached | host: Bos | place: Iran: Karaj | collected 2018-10
GCTCGACAGTCTCGACATCCTGGTACTCCCCGCTTCTGAATATAAAGACACGTCAGGAGTCACCGCGATGATTCTTGGCGACACTTCCGTAGTGTGGGTCATCAAAGCTGATCAGAAAAGGAACAAGGAACTCGTCAAATGGTTCGTGACTTATAGAGGCTCGGCCGAGTATTCGAACCTGATAAGAAGATTCACAAAGTGTTATGGAGCACCGGGAAGCCAATGGGAGGCCCGATCGGGAATCATCAGCCCATACGACGATCTTTTAAAAGCGAACGCCAAGTCCATCGGGTGGGATTGGAAGTTGCTGGCCGCGGTGGCATGGAGCGAATCCAAGTTCAAGATTCAAGTGGAATCGCCGAGAGGAGCTCTGGGGATCATGCAGATGATGCCCGTCACAGCCGGCCGGTTCGGGGTCTCAAACGTTCTTGATCCGGAAGAGAATATCTCCGCCGGAGCAAGGTACCTGGGCTTCCTGCAAAAGATGCTTTCGGCTTACACGGAAGACCCGGAAGCCCTGAGGATGTTGACGATAGCCGCTTACAACTGCGGAGGAGGAAGGGCCTTGCAAGATCTTGAGGGCAGGGAACGCAGCTCCGCCACGGAAGCCTATGTCAAGGCCGTGCTGTTCCATTACGATGTGTTTAGCGGCAGGCTCAGGGAAGAAAATGAGCTACTGAGCCCTGACGGTCTGGGCGGGGTCAACCCTGGAGATGAAGAGGCAAGGGATGAGAAGAAGGAGCATGATGACCACGAAGGAGAGGACATCAGCGATGAACACCATCGGGATGTTGATGTGGATGGGAACAAAGGAGACGAAATAATTCTCGGGATTTAGCTTCAACAGGTGTGTCCACTTCTGGATCCCGCAAAGCAATAAGGCCGCAGCGTTACCGATCAACATACCCTTCAAAACTATCACTGAGGCAACTTTCAGGAACACCTTCGCGATCGAACGGTCAGTCATGCCGAGAGATTTGAGAGTCCCTATCGTGGAAATATTCCTGAACAGCATGATCAAAAGTCCGGAGATCATGTTGAATCCCGCCACTATGGTCATCAAAATGAGGATGAACACGACATTGAAGTCGATAAGGTCCAGCCAATCGAAGATTTGAGGATAACGGCTCATGACCGATGTGGCGATCAGCCGCTCGCCGGTCTCGGGACCGTTCTCAAGGGCTATCATACCGATCTTGTCGGCAGCGTCCCGCATAGCGATGGAGTTGCGGAAAGCAGGGGCCAGGCCGATTTCAATGGTAGAGACCTCATCCGAAGACCAGCCGCTAAGTCGCTGAAGGTCAGCGATGTCGCACAAGACTATCATATTGTCCGTCCCGTCCATTATGCCATCATACACCCCAGTGACATTGAAATTGCGGACCTTGACATTCTCCCCGATGAAATACGACAACATCTTGCCACCGACCTCGACACCGATGAGATCCCGGAGCCTTGAAGGAACGCTTACGGCAAGCTTCACGGTGTCAGCTTCCCCGTGTTCCCTGGGAACGCCCTTGAAAAGAACCCCATGGATGTTCTCGCCATTTTTGATTATTCCCGCCCGGTAAACAGCGGGAACAATCCGACGGACCTCCGGAAGCTTCTCTATCTCAGCGACATAATCATCCTCCATGGACAACGGGGAAGAATCGTTGATATAGTTCATGTCGGAGGGCAGCAGCTGCACATCACCGGTCAGGTCGGAAATCCCGTCGCGGATCTCCTCACGGAAACCGGAGGAGACCGCCACGGCTATAATCATTATCAGGAAGGAGATCGCGATGGACACCATCGCGATCTTTCCTCCAAAACGGAGGCGACGGGCTATGAAACCAGTCGCTTCCACTTTTTACCAAATGTGAACCCTTTCGCTCTCGGGACGCCACATGGGATCGCCTTCCTTGATGCCGAAAGCATCGAAGAACGACTGGAAGTTCTTGATTGACACGTTGACTCGGTTGACGGCCAGAGAGTGGACATCCTGGCGGGTCCTGCGAGCCTTCTCCTGATCAGTGATGTTCTGGGCCCAGACCGCGGCATAGCCAAGGTAGAACCTCTGGTCGGGAGTGAAGCCGTCAATCAGGCCGGGATCCTTTCCGGCGATTGCGTTGTGCATAGCGGTGTAGGCGATGCTGAGGCCGCCATGATCACCGATATTCTCGCCCAAGCACATCTGACCGTTAGCCATCAGGGCAGGCTGACCATCCTTGGCGGGCAGGATCTCGACAGCGTCGAACTGCTCTGCCAGGACCTTTGCTTTGGCCTTGAACTTGGCATCGTCGTCAGCGCTCCACCAGCCGGACATGTTACCCTTGCTGTCGAACAGACGACCCTGGTCGTCGAAACCATGGGACATCTCGTGACCGATCACGACACCTATTCCACCATAGTTGACAGCGTCGTCAGCATCAGGGTTGAAGAACGGCGGCTGAAGAATAGCGGCAGGGAAGCAAATCTCGTTGGTGCTGGGATTGTAATAAGCGTTGACAGTCTGTGGAGACATGCCCCACTCAGTCCTGTCAGTAGGTTTCCCGAGCTTCGAAAGGTTATCGGCGACACTCCAAGCCCTGGCGGCAAGGATATTCTCGTAATAGCTCTTATCAGGGTCGATGTCGAGGGTGGAATAGTCCTTCCAGACATCCGGGTAGCCTATCTTGACGATGAAGTTGTCAAGTTTCTCGTGAGCCTTGACCTTGGTCTCCTCACCCATCCAATCCAACTCGTCAATGTGCTGGCTGAAAGCGGTTTTGAGGTTGTCAACCAGGGTGATCATCTTCTCTTTCGAGGACGCCGGGAAATACCTGTCGACATACATCTTACCGACAGCCTGGCCGAGGATGCCGTTAGGAACCTGCATGGCCCTCTTCCAACGAGGCTTCTGCTCCGTGATTCCGGACATCTGGGTGCTGAAGAAGTCGAATGAGGCGGCATAGAAATCATCGCTCATCGAGCTCGCGGCTCCGCTGATGATCCTGGCTGCGAGGTAGTCTTTCAAGATAGCGAGGTCCTCATTGGCGAAATAAACTCCGAACTTCTCGAAGACATCGGGCTCGGAAACCACAAGCTTGGGCTGGGCGGGGATTCCCCTACGGGTCAGATAAGCATTCCAATCAAAACCGGGGAACTTGGCCGCCAATTCATCGGAGCTATAGACATTGTACTGCGCCTCGACATCCCTTTCCTTGATGGTGTCCCAAGAGTTCTCAGCAAGGACATCCTCAACCGCAAGGGCGTTAGCGGCCGCATTGGCGGGATTCTCATTTCCGACGAGGGTGAACACCTTGGTAAGGAAAGCCTTATAACCTTCCTTCAAAGCGGCGTTCTCAGGCTTGACATAATAATCCCTGTTTCCGATTCCGAGACCACCTTGGCCGAAATAGAGAATCTGGCTGTCGCTGTCCTTCATGTCAGACTCGACATAAGCGCCGAAGAAGCCACCTTGGCCGCAGTTGTGCATGTCGGCGACCAACTCCACGAGGCCGGCTTTGTCTTTAACGGAATACACCTTCTCAAGGAACCCCTTGACAGGTGCGGCACCATCACTGTTAAGCTTCACAGAATCAAGGCCTTGCTTGTAGAGGTCAGAAATCTTCTGCTCCACGCTTCCTCTCTCAGCCTTCATTGTTGTCATACCTTTGAACATCTCGTTGAGCCTCTCAACGTTGATCTCGCTCAACTTGTCGAAAGAGCCGAAACGGGCATATTCGGGCTTAAGAGGGTTTTTCTTCTGCCAGCCACCGGTGGCGTACTGATAGAAGTCCTCCGCCGGGGACACGGAGGTGTCAAGATTTGTCAAGTCGATAGCGGGCACCTTGTCCTGCTTTGGACCGCATGCGGCGAATGTGACTGTCGCTGCCATCATAATGAATATCAATTTTCTCATTTTTAAAATGATTAAGATTCAAACACCAAACCGCAAAGTTATCAATTATTTCGCGATATTTGCACCCCAAATAAGCTCGCATGTCCAGAATAATCGAATTCGTCAAAGATTGGATGCTCCCGTTGGCTATTGTCATCGGTATAACCATCTGCTTGACGTTGCACTTGATAACCCCTCTCGCAGACTCCGCTGAACCGGCTTTCTCCAAGTTCGCCAAAGATGTCCAGCCGATAATGGTGGCGATAATGCTTTTTCTCCAATTCAACAAAGTGTCCCCTAAGGACTTGCGTGTCAGGAAATGGCACCTGCTTGTGCTTGGATTCCAGATGGCGGCCTTCGTGGCGTTATCAGCCGCGGCCATCGCCATGCCCAGAGGGGAAGCGAGAATACTGGTCGAATGCGCAATGCTCTGCTTCGTCTGCCCCACTGCGGCAGCTGCCGGAGTGATTACCGATAAACTCGGCGGAAATCTTTCAGACACAGTCACTTACGTGGTTCTGATCAACATCATGGCCGCATTGGTCATCCCCTTGATCATCCCAATGGTCCACCCGGTGGAAGGTGTTTCTTTCCTGACCAGGTTCGCGTCTATTTGCGCGAGGGTATTCCCGCTCCTTGTCTTCCCTCTCCTGCTGGCCTGGCTGGTGCGTTACACAATGAAAAAGCTGCATCAGAAACTGGTCGGGATCGCCGGTTGGGCCTTCTATGTCTGGGGATTCACCCTTTGCCTGTCCATCTATCTTGCGACCAAGGCGTTGATTACCAGCGGAATATCTTTCTGGGCGGTCATCATGATCTGCATCGTCTCACTCCTTTGCACCCTGATCCAATTTATCGTCGGGAGAAGGATCGGAAGGAGAGCTTGCCCAGATGATAGCGAGGCCCTGAAGCGGGCTGATTCCCTCACCGCCGGCCAGGCGCTCGGCCAAAAGAACAACGGTTTCCTCATCTGGCTTGGCTACACTTGGATGACCCCAGTCTCTTCTGTCGCCGGTGGCCTCTACAGCATCTGGCAGAATCTCGTCAACTCCTGGGAACTCTATGAGCAACGTCATCATAATGAGAAAGTCAAGTAAAAAGGCAGCGTTTTTCGCCATCTTCCTGGCAGTCGCGCTGAACGCCCAGGAGATGCCCAGGATGGTTACGATTCCTCCCGGGACTTTCATGATGGGAAGCGATAGAGGCGGGACCGACTTCGATGAGGCTCCCGTTCACGAGGTGACAATCTCCAGGGTGTTCAGGATGAGCGAGACGGAAATAACCAACCTGCAATATGAGCGGTTCCGTCCGGATCACAAGGCGCTTAGAGGGAAGGGTGGCTTCTCTTCCGGGGACAACGAAGCCGTGATCCTCGTGTCGTACGAAGATGCCACAGCCTACTGCGAGTGGCTCTCAGAACAGACCGGAAGGCATTACCGGCTGCCATCGGAGGCGGAGTGGGAATATGCCTGCAGAGCCGGGACGACCTCGGATTACTACACTGGAGACGCTCTGCCGTGGAATATGCTTAAAAACCAAAAGACTGAAAGAGAATTGGTTCCGGTGAGCCTTGAAGTCAAATACGGCCAGCCCAACGCCTTCGGCCTTTACGGTATGCACGGCAATGTCGAGGAATGGTGCTCCGACTGGTACGGGGCTTATCCGGACAGTCCGGCGAAAGACCCGGGAGGGCCTTCCAAGGGAGTGTTCAAGGTGACCCGCGGCGGCAGCCACAACACTCCTGTAGAGTTCCTAAGGAGCGCCTCCCGCTCAGCGGCCATGCCAGGAGACATGCACAACCAGATAGGATTCAGGGTGGTGGAGGCTGATTATATTCCTAAGACATTTAAAGTCAGGGAGATAAAGCCGCTGAGCGGTCTTAAGGTCAAGCGAGGTAAGGCTCGCTGGGGAAGGCCGTCGGATAAGCCCCTTTGGATGGATCCCATACCTTTCGTCATTCCCCCTGCGGATGACACTCCATTTTACAGCCACAATCACCAGCCGGCGATCACATGGTGCCGCAACGGAGACCTTCTAGCTATCTGGTTCTCAACAATCGCTGAGAGTGGAAGGGAAATGGTCGTGCTTGGATCCCGCTTCAGGAAAGATGCCAGCGGCTGGGACCCATCCTCGTTGTTCTTCAAAGTTCCTGACAGGAATATGACCGGAAGTTCCCTGCTTACCCTTGAGGATGGAACCATCCTGCATGTCAATGGAGTCGGGGATTCCGGTGACTGGAAGCGTCTCGCTTTGGTCACAAGAGTCAGCCACGACAATGGGAAAAACTGGTCTGAGCCTTCAATAGCTGAAGCGGAACATGCTGTCAGACATCAGGTTATAGCTGGGCCTATTGTTTGCTCCGATGGCACGATTGTCCAGTGCTGCGATGCCGGACCCGGCGGCGACGACGGCACGGCGATCCATCTCAGCAAGGATAACGGGAATACTTGGGAGGACACTGGAGCGACTATTCCGGGCATCCATGCGGGAGTCGTTGAGCTCAAAGACGGCACTTTGATGGCTTTCGGGCGGGGTAATTCTATTGACGGGAAAATGCCTGTGAGTTATTCTTCGGACAAAGGGTTTTCCTGGACCAGCCGGGCCAGCGTATTCCCTCCTATCGGAAGCGGTCAGAGACTGGTGCTGAAAAGGCTGCTCGAGGGACCGATCATGCTGGCCACATTCACAAAGGGCGGAATGACGATATTCCTTTCTTACGATGAGGGGAAGTCCTGGAGTGACGGGAAGCTGCTGACTGATGGCTCCGGAAAAACCATCACGGGCGGTGCCTGGACGGGGGATTTCACGCTGGATGCCTATCATGCGGAGCCAAAGGGCTATTTCGCTTGCACCCAAACCCCGGACGGCGTCATACACCTCATCTCCAGCCGCCTCCACTACCGCTTCAATCTCCCTTGGCTCCAATCCGGTCTGTAAACTTTTCAAGCCACTGACTGTAGCGAGGGGAGCCACCCACCCCCGCTAACCGCCTCGCTCCGCTCGGCCCCACCGTTCGACTCGCTCACGGCAAGCCGTTCGCTTCGCTCCGGTCCCCCCTCTTACAGTGCCGAGGGTGGCATGGGTTCTCGGGGGTGGTGGCTCCACCTCGCTCGAACGCCTGACGGCTACAAGGCGGAGAGGCGGGCTTGGGCGGAGGCCTTCTCGGTCTCGTCGGGAGTGACCCGGATCAGCATCGGAAGGTACTTTTTCTCCAACTTGACATTCTTGTCATTCCTCGCCAATAACACACAATTCTTGATCGTGGCGTAGTCGTCGGGATTCTTTTTCAGAACCTTGTTGTACATCTTCAACGCGCTCTTGCTGTCCTTCTTGTAAACAAGATAGTAAGAACCGATGTTGGTCATGTACTGAGTCGCTGAAGGATAATAAGACAGCATCTTCTCCGAAAGGTCCTTGAAAGCCTCATAGCCTCCCGGAGTCCCAAGCTGATAGAAAGCGAAGCAGCAGTCCTGCATCACAGCCGGGAACAACTCCTTGTCCGAGACAAGTCCGGGATATTCCCACGTGGGGTGGGCATGACCATCGTAGTCGATAAGGGCTTTCAGGCCGGCGAGCGCCATGTCAGGGCTGTCCTTCTCATAGTCCAGCAAGGCGGAAATCTTGTAGATTCTGAAATCCAACCTGTTCTGGTTGAGCTCGATAGCCTTGTCAATGGCCTGGGTCGCCTTGCCGAACAACTCGTCGTCGTAATTGGTGACCGTGAAGTAGTTCACATCCCGATCGAGAGAATCCTTGAGGGTGAGGATGGGGGCGGCTCCGAGATAACGGTTCCCCTCTTTAATTTCAAGTTTCTCTGACTGGCTCTTTGTCAGGTAATATGAGAACTTCCCGATTAGCATGTCGGTGTCGTCCGGATAGTCCTTCTCCCATTTCTGGAGATGGGTCTCAATGCCCACTCCCGTAGCGCCCAACTTGCTGACCAGCAAGTTATAACGGTCCAGGTATTCCTTCTGGGTGGGTTTTGTCTGGGCGACAAGCGGCAGCAGCATCAACGCGGCCACAAGGGTCAAAAGCAACTTCTTCATATTCATAAATCCATTCTTATCCTTCTGTTTTGCGGATGGAGATTGTTCCACCGCTTTCCGATGTTTTTCACAAAGCCGAGGGGATGGCCCTCGAAGCATACTATCAAATAACCTTCCGGTTGTCCTTCAATGAATATGCCGTCCCGGTGGAGGTACTTAAGCGCCATGCCCGGATCCAGCTCCACCGTCGGGTACTTGTCCACTGGCGGTTCGATGCTCAGAGCCCAATCGGCGGAAGGGATGAAATCCCGTCCTTTGATGGTTCCTTTGTCCAGTCCGTTACGGATCGGTCTGAGCGAGTCCGGGCCAAGTTTTGTCTTCCCGGAAGCGATAGTCTTCTCAAGCGCCGCCACGAACTGACCCTCCCCTTTCACGAAGCCCGGCACCAATAGTCCGCCGGTGCGGGTCGGAATGACTCCGGGGAGGTTTGAATATTCATAATCAACGACTTCCGCTCCAAGATCAGTGGCCACCCACTCGACATTTGAGTCGTTTTCAGCCTCCTCAAAGGTGCAGGTGGAATAAATCAGCAGGCCGCCTGTACGGAGGGATGGCCAGGCGTCGGCTAAGATTCTCCTCTGGCGGGCGGCGCAAAGATCGACCGCCTCTGGCGACCAGTCCTCGACGGCCTTGGGGTCCTTTCGGAACATCCCTTCGCCTGAGCAAGGGACATCTGTGACGATGATGTCGAAATAGCCTTCAAGGGCGGCGAAAGCTTTGGGATCGCACGAAGTCACGATGACTTGCGGATCGCCCCAGATGGCGACATTGTCAGAAAGTATTGCCGCCCGGTTCCTCATCACTTCATTGGCGACGAGTTGGAAGCCATCTCCGAAGCGGTCCCTAAGCGAGGTGGCGATGTCGGTTGTTTTGCCGCCAGGAGCGGCGCAGAGGTCCAGTACACGGATCGGTCTTCCGAGGCCTTCGAAACGGTCGAGTTGCTCCCTCAGGAGATGACCGACGACCATCGCTGAAGAGTCTTGGACATAGTAGCAGCCGGCATGGAACAAAGGGTCCAGCACAAACCGAGGCCTCTCCGCCAGCATCATCCCGTACTCGTTCCAGGACACCTTATTACTGGTCTCGTCAAACCAGAAGGGCTTAGGGAGCTCAACCCATGCCACCCTCGGCACTGTAAGAGGGGGGACCGGAGCATCGCTTTGCGATGCGAGCGGTGGGGCCGAGCGAAGCGAGGCGGTTGAGCCCCTAAGGCCCTTCTGGTCTGACAATAACTTATATGGATTATACCGGATGGAAACTGAGGGAGTCTGGGAAAAGGCTTCGAAGGCGATTGGGGCACGTTCCGGCCCGACCGCCCTCGAAAGGATGTCCATCAAGACCCTATCCTCAATCCCTTCCATCAGCCTCTATGCCTGTCCTTGCCTCTTGGCAAGTTCCTCCTGCATCTTGCGCATGGTCTCCTCATCGATCCCCTCCGGCATCCTGCCCTCGGAGACTGACACCAACCCATCCACGACCTTGTCGAGAGCGTCCTTGATCTTGCCCGAGAGCATCATCTTCATCATCAGGTTGAGGTCGGCGTGGAACTCGATGTGGAAATCAGTCCTCTGCGAACCATCCGGCACGGCATCGAAATGAAGCGAGCCGCCGAAGCTGAACGGCGCTCCATTGTCGATGAACTGGATCATCGAATATGGAATCCTGTCCCTCACCATGATTCCGATCTTAAAGCCCTGGACGGTGGCCGTGATCGTATCATAGTCAGCCTCAACGCCCTGACGTTTGTCCTCAGGGAGCATCTGGAGGAAGTTCCTCATGTCCACGAATGCCATATAAAGCTCGAAAGGAGACTTCGAGACAATCCCGTGCTTGCTGATTATGTCTGTATTCATATTCCTTAATCTTTAATAATCAATCGTTTCCCCAATTTGCAGGGTCGAGGCGCCAGCTCCGCAGAACCTCCGCGTCAGACGCTTTCACAACCCCCGCGGAAGTCGCCTCATCAATAAGCGAGCCATAGTTTGAAAGGGTTGACAGCCGGACACCGGCCTCTTTGAAACGGTCAGCGGCGAGATCGAACCCATAAGTGAATATCGCCACCATCCCGAGCACCTCGGCACCTGCCTTCCGCAAAGCGTCAACGGCAGCGAGGCTGCTCATACCGGTTGAGATAAGGTCTTCAATCACAACGACTTTGGCTCCTTCAGGAAGATTTCCCTCAATCTGCGAGCCGGTCCCGTGATCCTTCGGTTTCGGACGCACATAGACGAACGGCTTGCCAAGCCTGTCGGCAGCCAGAACCCCGTGAGCGATAGCCCCCGTGGCCACTCCGGCGACCACCTCAGCTTCCGGATAAAGCGCTGTAACCTTCTCAGCGAAAGCCTCGGCGACCATTGACCTCAACTGGGGATCCGAGAGAATCCGGCGGTTGTCGCAATAAATCGGCGACCTCCATCCGGAAGCCCAGGTGAACGGCTCATCCGGCCGCAACAAGACAGCCCCGATCCGCAGCAATCCCTCCGCCAGTTTTCTGTCCATATGTTTCATATTCATTGCAAATGATTTCTTAAATTCGCGTCATAACTTACAAATATAGCGATTTTAATCATCAAGATGCGCAAGATCTACCTTGAAAAGAGATGCATTGTCATCTGCCCGCCTGATGAACCGGCACTGTCCGACCCTAACTCAGTGGAATTCCACTACGGAGGAGCGGGAGATATCCCGAGGCTTGTGGACATGTTCGAGTCATCCTCGTCGCTCTCGAGGATCTACATCCCGACAACGGACGTGGAGGCAGTTTACGACGCTTTCCGCTCTTGCTTCAAGGAGGTCAACGCCGCCGGTGGGGTTGTGTCCAACAGGCGCGGGGACGTGCTTCTGATTCGCAGGAATGACCTTTGGGACCTTCCTAAAGGCCATCAGGAGGAAGGAGAAGACATAAAGGTCACCGCTCTGCGGGAAGTTGAGGAAGAGACCGGTGTGCCAGACCTGGAGCTGAGGCAGCTGATATGCGTGACCGACCACTGTTACCGGCGGAACGGCATCTGGCACCTTAAGCACACTTGGTGGTACGACATGCTCTACACGAATCCGGTGGACCTCACTCCCCAGCGTGAAGAAGACATCACAAAGGCCGCATGGGTGGCTCGCAGCGGCCTCTCCCCATACCTCAAAGACACCTATCCTTCAATTGTTGAAGTCTTTAGGGAGATGAGGGGATAATTACAATCTTTTTTACCTATATTTGTCACATATCCCAATAAGTAAACCTGATTTATTTTCAGCATAATAGTACCACCACATGAAGAGATTAATAACCCTGACCGGTCTATTGTTTCTGCTAATACCTTCATGCTCCAAGCATGAGATCGACAAGACCCCTACAGATCACTTGACAGTCGTCCTGCAGCCTGCTGTCGCGGACGGGAAATATGTCGTGGGAGGCAAATCAAACGCTCCCTCGCTGACCAACTATTGGCCGACCGGGGGCTACTCGTTCTATTCATTCATATTCCAGAACGGCAAGTTCACTTTCACGGGAGTCCAAACCTCGAATGAAAGGAACATCACCGGAGATGCCACGACCGGAAACATCTCAGTGTCAGTCCCGGTGTTCGGGAACATCGACCTGGCCAGCCCTTACACCGTCGTCCTGGCTGACAGGAGCTGCACAGTTGACATCAAGGAAGACAGGATTCTGTTCAATGCCGACCTCGAACGAGGAATAAAGCATGCTTCAGCTTATTACGTGTCTTCCGGAGTCAACAAAGATCTCGCTCCCGCTGCCGCATCTTTCCTCACGGCGACAGAATGTGTGTGGGTGAATAACATGACGAAACAGTCCATCACCGTCAAGCATAAAGGCTTCCAGGGCGGCGGAAAATGGTACAACGTCAAGGCTTCTCTGAAAGCCACGGGAGGTAACGGTGTCTCGCTAAAGCCCGACAGCACCTCCGATGCGGAAGAGCCCGCTTCCGCCGCAAGCACCATAAAAGCAGACGATAAAGGATTCATTCTCAGCCAGTTCGTCCCCAATGGGTCACGAATGTCGAATGCGTCGATTGTGCTTGAGATAAATGGAAAAGATTATGTTTCGCCACCGATATCCTCACAGGTGGCATTCTCAAATGGCGAGGTCTATTTCTTCTCTCTCATTTGGGATGGTAATAGTTTAAGTTGGTTGACAGATTAGCCCATTTTTGGTTCCTATGAATAAATTCAACACATGTAAGATCGCATGCCGCGTCTTGGCGGTAATGTTGATGTTGTTTATAGTTTCCTGCGACAAACAGCAGGACGAGGAAATTGATTTTGGCCCGGAAGTCACTCCCGGCCTCTCGATTCCCGATGAGATCGTCTTGAAGGACCTCACCGAGGAACCGGACGAATATGGCCTCAAGGTGCTGTCCCTGGACGAGAATGGCGACATGAATGTCACCTCCACCCTTGCCGGGGCCATCCAAGTCGGAGATTATCTCTGCTCTGGACCTACCGAGGTGGCTCCCTACGGCTATCTGGTCCGTGTCACAGATGTTGAGGTAAGTGAGACAAGGGGCGTCTTTGAGGATCTTTACGACTATATCATCAACCTCAAGACCACTTTCGCCAACCTCAATGAGGTGATCAAGGACATCGATTTTGAGAAAAGATGGGAAGTGCCTTTCGAGGATATAGAGATTGATAATATCACGGATCCCGAAGGCAATGAGATATCCTTCACCAAGGAAGGGAAAAAGTGGAAAATCGTCGACAAGGATTTTGAGATAGGGCCTTTCACCTTATCACCTAAGGTGTCCTTGGAACCAAAAAACCTGGCTTTTTATTTCTCAATCAAAGACTCGGAATTCGAGAAGGTCGGAATGGACGCGGATTGGGACATCAATGTCGCCGCCGGTTTCACCGTGAAAGGAGAAGAGAAGTTCTCCAAGACCTTCTCTCTTTATCACGTGTTCCTGAAACCTATTGACATCCAAATAGGTGTTGTGCCTGTGGTGTTCACTCCATTGTTCCAGGTTTACTGTACCGTCGGAGCGACAGGATCCGCCGAAGTGTCCATGAAAGTGTTCAACAGCACCTTCCAAATGCATCTCGGCGGCTACTGCGATTTCCAGGATGAGACGACACTGAAGCCCACTCCAGGCCACGAAAAAGCGTTCGATTGCAAGGTCATTGATGAATTGCATAGCGATTATGTCAATGACTCGGAGGCTACAAGGGCCCCTGGCTTCAAGTTGGATTCTTTCAAACTGCACGGGGATGTCAACCTTTCCGTGGGTGCCTCCATATCAGCCGGTTTGTATGGTTGCAACTATATCAACAGGGTTGATTATTTCTCCAAGAAACTTGATTTTCTGGCAGACCTGCTCTCACTTGACCTGTATGGTGAAGTCAAGGCCACATTAGGAGCCAACTATGGTTTCGATCACATCTGGACCAATCTTTCAATGCCAAACGACGACTGCACCTTCGGGGTTGATTTCAGCGTGAATCTACAGCTATTCGCCAGGGTATGGAGTCCATTCAGACAAAAGTTCAGAGGATTCCAGCCGAAATTCAAGCTGTTCGATGTCGATCTTTTGAAAGAGACTCCTTTGGTCACTTTGTTCTATTCGGATTATTCCGGCATGGAAATAACACCGTCATCTAATTCAGCCAAGTTCACGGTGACCAAGCACCGGCCACTGTTCGGCTACAAAATGTTCCCGGAACTCGAATACGGGTTCTGCCTGCATAAAGAGAACACACCGCTGTTCGCGGACGACTACATCAACGTCCGCAATCCGAATGATGATGCCAGGCAGAAACTCAATCATTTCGATCTCACAACGACTATCCCCTACAGCAGGCTGGAGAAGAACACCACCTACATCTTGTATCCCTACAGCCGGGTCGACCATCTTGGGGCCCCATACTACATCTACAGGCAAGGCAAACGCTTTGAGTACGACATGACAGGAAACCTGTCGTTCAAGAATCTCTCTGACGTTCCCGGTGAAGACTTATAATATGTATTGAGATGAGAAAGTCCTTTAAATATATTAAAGCCTTAGCGCTTGCCTCGCTGGTTATCTTTTCCGGATGCGAAGAAGACGATCCTGTCGTAGCTCCTCACATTCAAACGATTAACGCCAGCATAGAGTCTGATGAGACAAGGGTTACCCTCGCCGAGCAAAAGGACAGCAGGGATCTACTCGCAACATGGCAGGCTGATGACAAACTCAGCGTGTTCCTTCTTGGAGACAAATATTTCGAGATCGGGAATGTCTCCTTGAAAAAGATCGTCTCAGACGGGAAAGGGTGCACGTTCTCGTATAATGTTCCGGATGAATTCACTCATCCTGTTGACGGATACCGCCTTATCTGCTACACCAGCAACAACAAGCCGGTACTGCAGAACCTGGACGAGCTCACCTTCACTCCCGCCAGCGATTTCCAGCTCGGCGGAGGTGGTGGAGGTGGCGGTGGAAGAACCACAAGGGCAAAGAAATCTTCCGAACAGGTCCTGATGGTCAACGCTTCCTTAAGCAGGGTCCCGTTGAGCAAATTCAGGGCTCCGGTGATGTTTGACGGCTGGATCCAGAGGCCTAATGAAGACGTCACCTTCCAGCACTATTTCACCTATGAGCTCTTGCATGTGCACAATGTGTCCGACAAGCCTATCTCGTTCTCACTCATGGGATTCGAAGGAACTTTGTGGTACAAGACCCGAGGGAGTATCTGTCTGGACAAGGGCCGTTTCGCCATAAACTCGGATGCCACTAAGGATCCTATCGAGCAGAGCGAAGCCATCACGATTCAACCTCATTCTTCAGACATAATTGTCTCGTCGTATATCCCTAACGGCCAGAAAATCAACAATGTGAAGTTGATTGCCAAGATCGACGGGAAAGTTGTGTCCTCTAGTAACAGCAAGAGTTCATCGGCCAACATCCAGCAGGGTCACGCTTATCACATGTATGTCAGTTGGGACGGCAAGAACCTGGGCTTTGAAGAGAAGATCAACGTTGACATCGATCCGGCCAGCCTCGAGTTCGAGCCTGTTCCGGTCGGGCAGAAAAAGGTCTTGCCGATCACCATCCACAATAACGGCAGGGAGCCTCTGCTGGTGAGTGATATCCGGATGCAAGGAACCACCGGAGCGTTCGCTGTTGACGAATGGAGCTGGCGGGGAACATATCTGGAATCAGGGGCCAAAAAACAGGTCCGCATCGCATTCAAGCCGAACAAAGAAGGCAACATCACCGACCGGCTTGTGGTTTACACCGCAGCTGGAGTGAAAACAATCGAATTGTCCGGATATGGCGGTTACGCGGAGACTCCCCACCTCAAGGTTGAGCCTGCGCCCACATGTGAATTCGGGAATGTTATTGTCGGAAATAACACCAAACAACTGTTCAGGATAACCAATGACGGGACTGGCAGCCTGAACGTCTATAGCATCACTCTCGAATCAGGTAATACAGGATTTACTCTAGCTCCATGGCTCTGGAGAGGGAAGACCCTTGACAAGGGGAAATACAACACGATAGACGTTGTTTTCACTCCTTCCGCAAGCGGCAAATTCGGTGACAAACTGGTTATCAAGTCAAATGGAGGAGACGTCACCGTCAACTTGAATGGAACAGGAGTGAATCCCGGCAATCCGGTCATAGCGGTCACGCCGTCATCCCTGAACCTCGACTTCGGAGATGTGACCATCGGATCCGACAACAGACAGACCATAAGCATCACCAACAGCGGAACGGGAGACCTGTATGTCAGCGACATAGTTCTTGTCGGCGGATCCAAGAACGGATTCCAAAAGGCCCGCTGGACTTGGCAAGGAGAGCCGATCGCTCCCGGAGCGACGCAAGAGGTCTCAGTGAGGTTCTATCCTTCAGAAGAAGGCTCATTCTCCGATGTCCTGAATATCATCACGAACGCCGGATCAAAATCCATCAAGCTGACCGGCAAGGGTGTCAAGGTTGGAGCCCCCGAATTAAAGGTCGCTCCCAACCTGTTGTCATTCAGCGATGTGGTTGTCGGGGACAAGGTCTCTGAATATATTTCCATAACCAATTCCGGATCCAAACCTATGACCGTGTCCTCTATTAAACTGGATAATGAGAGGGTCGGATTCAGTGTGGCCGCATGGAATTGGCAAGGCACGCCGGTGCAACCTGGCGTGACCAAGAGAATCCAGATAGACTTCTCGCCCAACAAAACCGGCAATGTCTCAACTTCCCTCCAGATCCAGTCGGATGGCGGCAACCAGACCGTCATGATGAGCGGAACAGGACTGAGCGCTGACAAGCCGGCCATCGGCTTAACTCCGGAAACAGTTGATTTCGGTGAAGTTAATGTGGGCGAGGTGGCCAGCCGCATTATCAAGGTCAAGAATATCGGCAAGGCTAATCTGCTCTTGTCCAACGTCAAGTTGAGCAAGGGAACCTCCTTCTCATTTGAATGGAAATGGAAAGGTCAGACTCTCACGCCTGGCGAGTCCGCGGACATCGTCGTCACGTTCAACCCTTCAGAGGTCAATGATTATTCAGACTGGCTGAGCCTATCCGGAAAGGATGCCGATCCCGCCTTGGTCGTCCTGAACGGAAAGGGCGTGGAAAAACGGTTGCCGAAACTTGAGCTCGCCCCGACCACAACCCTCGACTTCTCCGAAGTCAATGTCGGAGAAAACCGGTCTATGACCTTCGCTGTCAAGAACACCGGAGACGGGGCAATGCAGGTCACATCAATCAAGTTGACAAATGGCACCTGCTATTCTATTGAATATGACTGGGAAGGTCAGACCATCGCTCCCGGTTCCATGAAGACCGTGAAGGTGATATTCAAGCCTAACCAGAGCGGGACCATCAGGGACAAACTCACTGTCGAGGCTAAAGACACAGACTCTAAATTCTTGAATCTCACTGGAGTTGGAGTCGAACACGGGACGCCCGAACTGACTCTGTCTCCATCATCCGTGTTAAGCTTCGGCAAGGTAGCGGTCGGATCAAGAAAGGATCTTAAGGTCACTGTAAAGAACACCGGTACGGGAGCCCTCGTGGTCACTTCGGCGTCGCTTGCCAGCAGGACCGAATTCCTTATCGGGGCATCAGCATGGACCAACAAAGTTCTCGCTCCGGGTGAGTCCGGAGAGATAGCTCTCGGATTCAAACCCACTTCCGCAGGCGATAAGTCTGATGTGCTCACTGTCGCCACAAACGCCGGGACAAAGACTGTCAAGCTCACGGGATCAGGCACTTCAACCGGAGCGCCCGCGATATCTATCAGCAATTCTGGCCTCGCTTTTGGCAGTGTGGCGGTAGGCGCATCCAAGACGGCCACCTTCACTATAAGCAACACGGGCACCGCACCACTCAATGTCACGAGCATCAGTGTGTCATTGGGTTCGGCCCAATATTCAGTCGATACCAATTCCGCGACAGTGGAACCGGGATCATCGGCCACCGTAACTGTCACATTCAAACCTACTTCCACTGGAAGCAAGAGTGGTACGATAGCCATTGAGGCCGAAGGAATCAACAAGTCGATGGCGGTCATCCTGTCCGGAACCGGAAGCTCTGCCGCGGCACCGATCCTGACACTTTCTCCCTCGTCCTCCACGATAGGCTTCGGTGAAGTCCCTGTCGGCACACGCAAGGACTTCAGGCTTACGGTCAAGAACACCGGTACAGCCAACCTGGTGGTCACTTCGGCCACACTCGCCAGCAGGACAGAGTTCCTCATCGGATCCACTGCCTGGAGCAACAAGACTCTCGCTCCCGGTGAGTCCGGAGAGATCGCTCTCGCGTTCAAACCCACTTCCGCCGGAAATAAGTCTGACGTGCTCACCATTGTCACCAACGCCGGGAACAAGACCATCAACCTCTCTGGTGCCGGTCTGTCAACCGGATCGCCTGACATATCAATCAGCCCGTCAAGCTTGTCCTTCGGCAATGTGGCGGTTGGCGCTTACAAGACGGCCACCTTCACTATAAGCAACCCCGGATCAGCGCCGCTTAATGTCACAAGCATAAGCATTGGGACCGGTACCGGGCAATATTCCGTCAATCTCAACTCAACTACGGTCTCCGCAGGGTCCTCAAAGACTGTGACTGTCACGTTCAAGCCCACATCGGCCGGCAGCAAGAGCGGTACGGTAGCCATTGAGGCTGAGGGAATTAACAGGTCGCTGGCGGTCATACTGTCTGGAACGGGAACCTCCGGAACGGCACCGGCCCTGTCGCTGACTCCTTCTTCCTCGACCTTCCCGTTCGGCGAGGTCAATGTTGGATCACGTAAGGATCTCACGCTCACGGTCAAGAACACCGGAACGGCCAACTTGGTCGTCACATCCGCGACGCTTGCCAGCAGGACAGAGTTCCTCATCGGAGCCTCAGCTTGGAGTAACAGGACCCTCGCCCCTGGTGAATCCGGGGATATCGCCCTCGGGTTCAAGCCGTCCTCAAATGGAAGCAAGACCGATGTCCTGACCATTGTCACCAATGCCGGTAACAAGACTATCAACCTGACCGGAACTGGTGTGTCCTCAGGAACACCTGATATATCCATCAGTCCCACCAGCCTGTCCTTCGGTAATGTTGCGGTTGGATCTTCCAAGACGGCAACATTCACTATCAGCAACCCTGGCTCGGCGCCGCTCAGCGTCACCAGCATCAGCATTGGGACCGGAACCGGGCAATATACGGTCAACACCAGCGCGACAACCGTTCCAGTCGGCGGTTCAAGGACTGTGGCTGTCACGTTCAAGCCCACTTCCGCAGGCAGCAAGAGTGGCACGGTAGCTATTGAGGCTGAGGGAATTAACAGGTCGCTGGCGGTTCTCCTGTCTGGAACCGGAACCTCATCCGCGGCTCCGATCTTGACACTGACTCCTTCTTCCACAACCTTCCCGTTCGGTGAGGTGAGTGTCGGAACTCGTTCGAACAAGACACTGACAGTCAAAAACACAGGTACGGCAGACCTCGTCGTCTCATCGGCTACGCTCGCCAGCAGGACAGAATTCCTCATCGGATCCTCCGCTTGGAGCAACAAGACTCTCGCTCCTGGTGAGTCTGGGGATATAGCCCTCGGATTCCAGCCATCTTCAGCATGTAGCAAGACTGACGTGCTCACAATCGTCACCAACGCCGGAACCAAGACAATCAACCTCACCGGAACAGGTGTCGCAGTGGCAGCTCCCGTGCTGACGCTGTCGCCGTCTTCAACGACGTTCGCCTTCGGTAGTGTCAATGTCGGCACTCGTTCAAACAAGACGCTGACAGTCAAGAACACAGGTACTGCAGATCTTGTTGTCTCATCGGCTACGCTCGCCAGCAGGACCGAGTTCCTCATCGGATCCTCCGCTTGGAGCAACAAGACTCTCGCTCCTGGTGAGTCTGGGGATATCGCCCTCGGATTCCAGCCCTCTTCAGCCGGAAGCAAGACCGATGTCCTAACAATCGTCACCAACGCCGGGACCAAGACAATCAACCTCACCGGAACCGGTGTCGCCGTGGCGGCCCCCGTACTGACGCTGTCACCGTCTTCCACGACGTTCGCTTTCGGCAGTGTGGATGTCGGAACACGCTCGTCTAAGACGCTGACTGTCAAGAACACAGGAACAGCGGATCTGGTCGTCACCTCGGCCACGCTCGCCAACAGGACCGAGTTCCTCATCGGATCCACGGCCTGGAGCAACAAGACCCTCGCTCCCGGTGAGTCAGGGGATATAGCTCTCGGTTTCAAGCCCACTTCAGCAGGTAGCAAGACCGATGTCCTAACGATTGTCACCAACGCCGGGACCAAGACCATCACACTCACCGGAACAGGTGTCGCCGTGGCGGCCCCTGTGCTGACGCTGTCGCCGTCTTCCACGACGTTCGCCTTCGGCAGTGTGGATGTCGGAACACGCTCGTCTAAGACTTTGACCGTCAAGAACACAGGAACAGCGGATCTGGTCGTCACCTCAGCCACGCTCGCCAACAGGACCGAGTTCCTCATCGGTTCCACCGCTTGGAGCAACAAGACTCTCGCTCCCGGTGAGTCTGGGGATATAGCCCTCGGGTTCAAGCCCACTTCAGCCGGTAGCAAGTCTGACGTCCTCACGATTGTCACCAACGCCGGGACAAAGACCATCACACTCACCGGAACAGGTGTCGCCACAGCAGCTCCGGCTGTGTCACTGTCGCCTTCCTCCAAGTTGGAGTTTGGAAACGTGACAGTCGGAACACGATATGGGCTCAAGGTCACGGTCAAGAACACTGGCACAGCCAACCTGGTCGTCTCATCAGCCACTCTCTCCAACAGGACGGATTTCCTTATCGGGTCATCGGCTTGGGAGAACAAGACACTAGCTCCGGGAGAGTCAGGTGAGATCTCGGTAGCTTTCAGGCCATCCTCCACGGGATCGAAATACTCTGTCTTGACAGTGGAAACAAATGCGGGTACAAAGACTTTAGGACTGTACGGAACTGGAATATAACATAGGTTGAAACATTTTCGTGAAAACCTCCGTATATTTGAAGTATCGGACTAATTCGCTATATGAAACTATCGCAATTCCAGTTCCTCCTTCCCAAGGAGCGTGTGGCCCAGGAGCCCACAAGATGGCGTGATGAATGCAGACTCATGGTGGTCCACAAGGACACCGGTGAGATCGAGCATAGGATATTCAAAGACATCATTGATTATTTCGGCAAGGGCGACACTTTCGTCCTCAACGACACAAAGGTTTTTCCGGCCAGGCTTTATGGCAAGAAGGAAAAGACCGGGGCGGACATCATGGTTTTCCTTTTGAGGGAACTCAACCGTGAGCAGCACCTCTGGGATGTGATCGTGGATCCGGCCAGGAAGATAAGGATCGGGAATAAGCTGTATTTTGGTGACGATCAGAGTCTTGTGGCTGAGGTGATCGACAACACCACATCAAGGGGACGCACCCTGCGTTTCCTTTATGACGGACCCTACGAGGACTTCAAGCAGTCTCTCTTCAACCTTGGTGAGCTGCCTGTTCCGAAGTGGGTCAAGAGCAAGGTGACCGCTGAGGACAGGGAGAACTATCAGACCATCTTCGCGGCTCACGAAGGTGCTGTTGCCGTCCCCGCCGCAGGTACCCATTTCAGCCGTGAACTCTTCAACAGGATGATCCTCAAGGACATCGAGAAGGCTTTCATCACTGTCCACATGGGTATCGGCCAGTTCCGCAGAGTCGATGTCGAGGACCTGTCCAAGCACCGGATGGATTCCGAGAGGCTCATCATCACAGATGAGGCTTGCCAAATCATCAACAAGGCCAAGAATGGTGGCCATAAAGTGGTCGCCATCGGCACTACCGTCATGAGGGGCCTTGAGACCTATGTGACTACTACTCATGAGGTTAAACCTTACGACGGCTGGACCAACAAGTTCATATTCCCGCCCTACGAATTCTCCATTCCTGACGCGATCGTCTCAGGCTTCCACATGCCGGAGTCAACGATGCTGATGGCCGTGGCGGCATTTGGTGGGTTTGAGAAGATCATGAACGCCTACAAGGTGGCTCTTGACGAGAACTATCGGTTCGGGCCTTATGGCGATGCCATGCTGGTCATCTAGCGATTAATCCGATTGAAATTAGCGGTCGGCAGGAAGTCCTGCCGACCTTTTTTGTTATATTCGCGGAAAATGATCTGACTATGGAAAATTTCAACGAAGAAGAAAGGGCGTGCCTTTGCGCCCTGAACAGGATTTTCGGATTCGAGCCGAAAATCGGGAAAGGCCTTCTGGATGCCTTTGGCGGACCTACCGCCGTGTTTAAAGCCAAGTCAAACGAAATCAGCGACTTCCTCGGTTCATTAGCCCGGTCGAGATACTCTCCGCTTGTGACGGGCAGCGCCTTCGAGTCAGCCGCCATCGAGCTTGAGAAACTCGCCAGGGACGGTTGCCGCTTTATCGGGCTCGGCGAAGATGGTTACCCTCAAGCTCTGCTTGAATGCGAAGACCCGCCACTGGGGCTATATTACAAAGGTAACCTTCCTCCCGGGGAGGTCTTTGACAAAACGCCCCAAATCGCCGTGATCGGCACACGGAACCTGTCCTACTATGGCCGCGACTGGTGCAGGAATATTGTCGAAGCACTCTCAAAGGCCAAGGTGAAGCCGATGATAGTCAGCGGTTTGGCCCTCGGAGTGGATGTGACCGCACATAGAGCGGCACTGGACTTCGGACTTTCCACGGTCGGGGTCATGGCAACCGGGATCGACGACATCTACCCACCTCAAAACTTCAAAACCGGCCAATTGATGGCCATGACCCCAGGATGCGCCCTTATCACAGATTATCCTCCGCAGACTGGCGCGGTCAAGATAAACTTTCTCAGACGCAACCGGATAATCGCCGGAATATGTTCGGCGACAATCCTTGTGGAGTCCAAAATCAGAGGCGGGGGGATGATGACCGCCCGTCTGGCCTATTCCTACGACAGGGATGTCTTTGCCCTCCCCGGACGAGTTGACGATCCTCTCTCTCAAGGTTGTAACATGTTGATTAAGGAGACTATAGCCGAACCGATCGGAGACCTCGCGGAGCTTGTGGAAAGACTCGGGCTGGGAAGGACTGAGATGTCTTTGAAAGCTGATTTCAAGAAAGAAGTTGAAGAGTGTTACTCGGACTTGGACGAAGGATCGAGAGCGGACCTCCTCAAAGTGGCGTTGGCCGTGAAATCCCGCCGCGGGATTGGCATTGACGAATTGTGCGAGCTGTTCGGCTGGACATTCAGTAAGGTAAGCAGGATAGTCACCACACTTGAGTGCGACGGCTTCATAGCGGTTGACCTGTTGCAGCACTGCTCCCCCAGGGTGGCTAAAAACTGAACAAGATTCACGGAAAAATGAGTATCTTTGAGGGATATGACTTTCATCGACACTCATTGCCATATTTCCGACGGCGCTTTCGCCGGCGAGGAAGACGCCTACATCCAACGGGCCCATGAGGCCGGAGTGGAGATAATGCTCCAGCCGGATGTGGACAGCCGTGAGAGGGAGGCCATGTTCGCCCTGACCGACCGTCATTCCGTAGTGCTGTTCCCGATGCTCGGATTGTATCCCGGCTCGGTTGACGGGAATTGGAAGGAGGAGATCAGGCGAATGATGGAATATTCCGACAGGAAAGTGGTCGCAATCGGGGAGATCGGGTTGGACTACTATTACGGAAAGGAATTCGAGAAAGAGCAACGGGAGGCCCTCCACTGGCAGCTTGATTATGCCAAAGAGAGGGACCTGCCGGTCAACATACACCTCAGGGACGCGATGGGCGACTTCCTTGACATATTGAAGAGCCACAAGGGTTTAAGAGGGAATATGCACGCCTACAGCGGCAGTTACGAGAGTTTCCTTGAGATTCAGAAGCTAGGCGACTGGCGCATCGGTGTGGGTGGGGTTGTGACTTTCAAAAAGGCATCACTGGCCGAGGTGGTGAGGAAAGTCCCCCTCGAAAGGATAGTGCTGGAGACTGACGCCCCCTATCTTACACCTGTCCCCTACAGAGGCCGGCGGAATGAGAGCTCTTACATCCCCTACATCGCCGACAAGGTGGCGGAACTAAAAGAAGTGAGTGTCGAGGAGGTGGCGGAGGTGACCACAGCGAACGCAAGAGAATTATTCGGAATACGTGATATATGAACGACTCTTCATCAGTACTTATAATCTACACCGGAGGCACCATCGGGATGCGTCAAGACCCTATAGATGGGACCCTTAAACCATTCGATTTCAGCCAGATAATGGCGGAAGTGCCGGAACTTGGGAAATATGCCGTGAGGATCGACTCTTTCACTTTCGACCCGCTGATCGATTCTTCGGACGTGGAACCGGGGCTCTGGCAGTCCCTCGCCACCCTGATCCAGGAACGCTACGACGAGTACGATGGTTTCGTGGTGCTGCACGGCACCGACACGATGGCATATTCGGCGTCAGCTCTCAGTTTCATGCTGGACAACCTTGCCAAACCGGTAATATTCACAGGAAGCCAACTTCCGATCGGAGTGCCCAGGACGGACGGGAAGGAGAACCTGATCTCAGCCGTGGAGATTGCTGCCGCAAAGGACGAGAAAGGCCATCCTCTGGTGCCAGAGGTGAGCATATTCTTTGATTCACAATTATTTAGGGGCAATAGGAGCACCAAGGTCAGCTCTGAGGAGTTCAGGGCTTTCAGGTCTCCCGGATACCCGACTCTCGCGGAGGCGGGAATCAACATCAAATACAACCATCAGGCGATTCGCGAGCCCGAATCCTGGACGGATCCGCTGCGTATCTCGACCAAACTTGACACCAGGGTTTCGATCCTTAAGGTCCACCCGGGGATCACCCCCCAAGTCATGAGATACTTCCTTTGCGGACCAGAGACCAGGGCCATCATTCTGGAGACCTATGGTTCCGGCAACGCCCCTTCCAGCCAGTGGTTCCTCGACATCGTCAAGGAAGCCGCCGCGATGGGTAAGGTGCTGATGAACGTGACACAATGCGCTTCAGGGGCTGTCAATATGGATCTTTACGCCACCGGCAAGGCTCTCCAGAAGGCAGGAGTGGTCTCGGGGCTCGACATCACGACAGAGAGCGCTCTCGGCAAATTGTTTTACCTCCTCGGCAAAAGCGAGGACAACGAGTGGGTAAAAGCAAGGCTCGGAGAGAATCTTAAGGGAGAAATTTCAAAGTAATCCTTGCCTTTTGAAAATTATTTAGTAAATTGCAACGGTTTTTTGTGGGGTTTTTTGTCCGAAAAATCGATTAGAAAGATATAACTATTTAATACTTTATTAATTAAAACACACGAAAACGGTTATGAAAAAGTTTTTCATGTTCTTGGCTGTAGCAGGTGCCCTCACCTTCTCTGCCAGCATCGCGTCCGCTCAGGATCAGCCCGCTGAAGGTGCCGCCACTGAGCAAGCCGCTCCCCAGCAGATGTCAGCTGAGGATCTTCTCAAAGGTACCGGCGAGGATGTTCCTTTCCACCAGCAGATCAAGTCCTACTTCATCCAGGGAGGTCCGGCCTTCATGTCCGCGATCATCCTCTGCTTGATCCTCGGTCTTGCTCTCGCTATCGAGAGGATTCTTTATCTGTCGTTCGCGAAGACAAACACCAAGAAGCTCATCGCCAAGGTTGAGGACGCTCTCGCTGAGGGTGGTGTCCAGAAGGCTCTTGATGTCTGCCGTGACACCAAAGGCCCTGTCGCCAGCATTTTCTACGATGGACTTCTTCATTATGATGAAGGTCTCGACGTGGTCGAGAAGAGAATCGCTTCCGCTGGTGGTGTCCAGATGAGCCTCATGGAGAACAACCTCTCTTGGATCTCCCTCTTCATCGCTATCGCTCCTTCACTCGGATTCTTGGGAACTGTTATCGGTATGGTCAAGGCCTTCGACGCTATCGAGGCCGCCGGAGACATCTCCCCGAACATCGTTGCTGGAGGTATGAAGGTCGCCCTTATCACCACCGTCGGTGGTCTTATCGTCGCTATGATTCTCCAGGTTTTCTACAACTATATCCTTTCCAGGATTGACGCCCTCTCAATCGACATGGAGGAGGCTTCGATCAACCTCGTCGACGCCCTCGCGAAGAACGAGAAGAAATAATCGTCTTTAGTTGTAACAACCTTTAGAGTCTTATAAAATGAAGAATATTTCCAAGATAATCGGCTGGGTGCTCGGTATCGTTGGCATCGTCCTGGGAATTTGGTGTCTCACCAAGGGTGAGGCGGCAAATGAGGGACCTGTCAACCTCCTCCTCAGGTACAGCTACTTCCTGCTCATCGCGGCGGTAGTCATCCTGCTGGGGCTCGCCATCATCCAGACCGCCAGGAACAATCCCAAAGGGCTGCTCAAAGCCCTCTGCGTGATTGTCGGGGTTGCCGCCCTTGTGGCGATCGCCTACGCGCTCGCTTCCGGCGACCCGGCCGTCAACGTCAAGAACCAGCCAAGCTCCACTTGGCTCAAGTTGACAGACACCATTATGCTCCTTGTCTACATCCTCGGAGGTGCGGCAGTCCTGTCGATCCTCTTTGGAGTGGTCAAAAACGCTATCACTAACAAATAACATTCGGCTATGGCTAAAAGAAAAACTCCGGGTCTGAACACCCAATCGACAGCCGACATCGCTTTCCTTCTGTTGTGCTACTTCCTGATGGTTTCCACTATGGACCAGCAGTCCGGCCTTGTGCGCCGTCTGCCCCAGATGCCGGATCCCAAGCAGAAGCAAGAGGACACGAAGGTCAACAAGCGCAATATCATCATCGTGAAGATCAACTCTTCCGACAGGTTGTTCGCAGGTGACCAGCTCATGGATGTTAGCCAGCTCAAGGATAAGATCAAGGAATTCATGACGAACCCCAACGACGATCCCAACCTCCCGGAGAGGGAGCCCAAGAACATCGAGGGATTCGGTGAGTATCCTGTCACCAAAGGAGTCATCTCCCTCCAGAACGACCGTGGAACAAGTTATCAGGCCTACATCGCAGTTCAGAATGAGCTGGTTAAGGCCATCAATGAGATCCGCGACGATTTCTGCCGCCAGAACTTCGGAAGGGTGTACAGCCTCGTGACCGAAGATCAGCAGAAGATCGCCAGGGAAGCTATTCCACAGAACATTTCGGAGGCTGAGCCTAAGGATGTAACCAAAAAGTAATTCAGGAGGACCAACACATGCCTATTTTCAAAAGAAGTGGTAAAAAAGACATGCCCGAGCTTGGAACAAGCTCCGACATAGTGTTCATGTTCCTGTTCTTCTTCATGGTCACAACGCAGATGCGTTCCAGTGAAGTTAAGGTCAAGGTGCATCTCCCTGAAGCTACCGAGGTTGCGAAGCTTGAGAGAAAAGACCTCGCGTCCTACATCTACATCGGTTCTCCTACACAGCAGTACCAGAACCAGTATGGAACCGAGGCCAGAATCCAGCTCAACGATTCCTTCAAGACAACCAACGACATCCGTGACTTCATCGCCGCCGAGCGCGACGCCATGAGCGAGGCCGACAGACAGTTGATGCAGGTTGACATCAAAGCTGACGAGGATGTCAGGATGGGTATCATCACAGACGTGAAGCAAGAGCTAAGGCGCTGCTCCGCTCTGAAGATCATGTACGCCGCTCGTAAGAAAGGCCAATAACCCATCAGGACTTCATGAATGGAAAAAGAGGCTGACCCTTTGGGATTCAGCCTCTTTTTGTTTGCGGCATAATAGACAGATTAAAACCCAGGATCAAGGTATTCCTTTCCGATCTTTTGGAGAGATGCCTTGATTTTTTCGATCGTTTCTTTTGATGGGTTTTTAAAACCATTGATGTGGTTCCGCAGAAGAGAAGCATTCATGCCAACCCTTTGTGCCAAACCAGCGACATTTATTTCTGGATGAGTTAAAAAAAATCTTTGAAAATCAGATGGTTCCGCTTCAGGATAAAGAAAACTCTCAAAGCTGACATCTGTGTCCAATTGTCTCCAGTGTATTCCTTCCCCGCTGAAAGAGTAGTGTTGCCTTTCTTCTGAAGAGGCTGTTAGCAAAGGTTTATACCACAACAAAGACTGACGATAAACAATATCATCGTCACCGTGACCATAAAGCCACTCCCCGTCAAACCAAATCTTCAATATCCTATTCATATATGTTGTCGGAAACGGTTCTTGTAATCCTCCGTAAATCATTAGGTTTCACATTTCTCGATTTTTCCATAATTAATCATAATTTAAGTTTAACAAGGCGCAATATAGGGAATTATTTTTAATTCCCAAAATCTATCAGGACTTCATGAATGGAAAAAGAGGCTGACCCTTTGGGTTTCAGCCTCTTTTTGACTATATTTGAGATAACCAACTTAAAACATGGTAGATATGCGGCGCTTCAGACCATCGATAATGAAGATGATGTTTTTCGGACTCATCTTTTTCATATCCTGCGGGCGGGACATTTCTCGTGATCGCCTTTCAGACATTGAGTCGTACATCGACTCCCGGCCGGACAGCGCCCTTGCGGCCATCCGGCAAATCGACACGACAGCCCTCCACGGCAGGGCCGTCAAGGCGAAGTACTCCCTGCTCCACGCCATCGCCCTGGACAAGAACTACATCGACACCGCCGACACACGCGTCGTCCAGCCCGCCGTAGATTACTACGACCGCCACGGCTCCCCAGAAGAGCGCCTCAAGGCCTACATGTACCTCGGCACGGAGCAATACAATGGAGGACGCTACAACCAGGCCATCGTCTCCTTCAGCCAGGCCGCCGAATTTGCGGAAAACGTTGAAGACCAAAACCTTCTGGGAATCCTCTACTCAAGGATGGCGGACACGTTCACGGCCACAAAAGAATACACACCGGCGGCGTCTTACATCGGTAAATCCCTGGCTTGTTTTCGCAAGTGTGGACGGAAAGATCAGGAGAGACTGGTGCGGAAAAAAGAAGCGATCAACCTCGTCCAGAGAAGGGAATGGGATAAGGCTGACAGTTGCTTCTGTTCGCTTCTCGCTGACAAAGATCTGGGCACCGGCTTAAGACGTAAGATTGAGATGAGTTACGGGATGTTCTTGCTGAACTATTCCGGATTGAGAGATTCCCTGGCATACGTCACCATCACGAAAGCCCTCATGGAGGGAGAGGAGTTAAGTGACGCTTCAGAGTTGGCCGCCTTCGCTTATCTTTCCGACATGGCCGGGGAAAAAGGTGTGGCTGATTCTCTGTGGAGAATTGCTGAAACGAGTGATGGTTTTGATCCTTTTGAGTATCACTATTGGAAACACCGTGATCTGCGGCTCCACAAAGACTATCAGGGCTCTTATAGCAGTCTTTGGAAAGCGGTGCAAGCCAGAGACTCTATGAACAACCGCGTGTCAAGGCATTCCGCGACGGAGTCGCAAAGGGCGTTTGTTGAGAGGAATTTGATAAATCGGGCATACAAGATCAAGACTCAAAAACAACAGGTGATCATCTCTTTACTCTCTTGTATAATTCTCTTCATGCTCCTGCTGGTAACTGGTTTCGTTCACCAGAGAAAGAGGCAAAAGATGAGTGACGAGCAAGAAAGGATGGCCTCAGCCATCGAATCTCTGAAAACCCAATTGAAGGACATGAAAAATCTTGCGGGAAGGACAAAGTTCGTATTTCTTTCAGAGATTTACGAGAGCGCATACCGTAACATTTCTTCAGAGACATCGGGGAACTCGCCTTTTGAGGAGGCGCTTAGAACCAAGATAGGAGACCTGCAAACGGATAAAAAGGCGCAGATCAACTTCGAGAAGATGCTCGACAAGGAGATGAATAATGTGATGACCAGATTCAGGAAAAAATGTCCGGGCTTGACAGAGTCCGAATACAAGATGGCCAGTTATTATTTTGCCGGATTCGACAACATAACCGTTATGGTTATAATGAGAATATCTTCCAGAGACAATGTTAGGACAAAGAAGAAAAGATTGAAAGAAAAAATCGATAGCTTCGGGAAAGATGGTGAAGAGTTTGCCAATCTCATATAGGGAATTTGCGCATATTATTGATTTTCAAGGCATTATGGGTGTGACATATATAAAGAGTGTCAGCAACTAGTAATTAACAATATATCAAGCAGTTAGAAATACCCCATTTGGGGTGTCACACTTTTTTTGTGACAGTATCCAAAAAACGCCACTGCAGGGCACTGTGGTGGCGTTTTTGGTTGTGAAAAGTGTCACGCTTTTTTCGATGGTTGTTGATGGCGTTTCTCTCTTTCCGCCCTAACTTTGCGGAAAACTCATCACTATGCGGAAAATTTCTCGAATAATCACTCTCTTGGTTGTCCTGCTTTCATGCGCGACTTCCTTCTCGGCGATGGCGATGAGCACACCAGCCGACACGTCTATCGTGATAGAGCCATATCCCCATGGTACTGGCGGCGATGGTCCACGCTCTCCCGCACTTGTCCCCATCTCAGCCTCCTACGAGGCCATGCTCTCAACGCTCTTCTTGACCTTCACCTCCAATCTCGGCGAGATCGAGGTCGAGGTCATGAACACCACCACCGGAGGCTATGACTCCGGCACGATCGACACACAGTTCCTCTCCGCCACCGTTCCCATAACCATGGGCTCTGGCCACTACATCATCCTGTTCACCCTTCCGTCAGGACAACGATACAAGGGCGAACTAGACATTTAATCATTATTTTCACTTGCGTTATGCAAGGTTTTTAATAATCGGGATTTAGTATAATAGAATTGTTTATGAAACTTATTGTTAAAATCTTTTCAACCCTATTCATTCTGCTGGCTGTCTCTTGTTCAAAAGAGGCAGGGCATTATTCTGACTTTAATGAAAATATAGATCTCTCCGACAAGCCTAATTACGCAATATCAATAGAAAATATGAACACATACCTGTCTGAGCGATCTCATTCTCTTAAGACAAGGGGGGCGTTTTACGATATTCAGCCCATAACAGAGAAAAATGATACCGTTCTTTATATAGTGAACTACGAGAACGGATGGGAAGTTTTCTCTGCAGACAAGAGGGCTCCACGCATATTTGCAAAAGCCGATTCTGGTTCGATAACAAGGGAAGACTTTGATGCGATTCCTCCGCTAAAGTTTTTATATGATGCCTTTGTGGAAAACGTTTGCTATTTAAAAGAAAACCCTGACTTAAAACCTCATATTACTTTTATTGATAGTTGGGAAGCAATCAATACTGCCGATCAAAATAAATCAGATTCATTGGAGCCAAGGACAAGATCGGGAGAATATGAGGTTATACAGTCCCATCTGTTACCGACTAAATGGGGTCAGGAATCTCCATGGAATATCAGGGCACCATATACTGATGTCAATCTTCAAAATCATTGTCTTACAGGTTGCGGGCCTGTTGCTATGGCCCAACTTCTGTATTATCTTCATATAGCAGAAGGGCTTCAATACATCCCTTATGAGGACAGTTACACTAATAAATATATACCAACAAACAGCAACTACATACATTTATATCAGAATGAAGTGAATTTCATTCCAGCAAATGGTAATTCGCCTTCTGTCTGGGGTTCAATGCCTTTGGATCAGTATGGAACAGGTTCTTTCGAGGCTGTGTCAACTTTGATGATTGATATGGGTATTGCCTCGCAATCTCTCTATTACTCAAACTCGACCTCAACAAATAATTATGATATGTTTTATGCCTTGCTTACCCATTGTAATCTGACAATGATTATTGATGATGTTGATTTTGATGTTTTGTCAAATATGATAGTCATGAATCATTACCCTGCGATTTTATTGATTGGATATACTAATGCCTTTGATGTATGGGTGTATGGGCACTATGTTGTCGCCGATGCTATGAAAAACCAATATTCGGACACAAATCAATTGATTAGTCGTTATGTAGGATTCAACTGGGGATATGACGGACAATATGATAATATATGGCTCAACACGGATGTCATAAGTTGGACATCGAGTTCATATTACAATAGTGTAGAGTGTATGATGTATGAGAATACATGAGTTAATTGAGAATCTCAAAAATAATAACAACATGAAAAACACCCCGAAATCCATTTTGATTTGCATCTTCGTGTCAATGCTGTCTGCAGGATGCGGTTTGCTGGATGTGACCCGCACTGACTCGGAAGAGGCCGTTATCAGCGAGGTTGAAGAGATTACTGTATGTAATCCCATTCCAGACAAAGAGATATCAAATGTTCCTTTGACTCCAAGGCAAAAGAGTTTTGTCATGTGCGGCAACGCTTTCGCGATCAGATTGCTTGACCAGATCAGTTCAACCCAGGAGGGAAGTTTCATCTTTTCTCCCATCAGCGTGGCCTTGGATTTTTCCATGCTGGCTGCCGGTACGACTGACTCTGCCTCAGAGATCCTTACGGCTCTTGGGTATGATAAATCAGACATGGCGGAATTCAACAATTACTACAAAACCCTGATAGAAGGGTTGCCCGCCGTTGATTTGTCCACGAAACTCAAGTTATCCAACGCGGTAATCGTTTCCAAGGCGTACTCGATTAAAGACTCCTTCAGGAATGTGATTCAAAACAATTATTATGGCGCCGTGGAATCGATGGCGTTTGACAAGCCCGATCGTGTCAAGCAAATAATAAATGACTGGGTTAGCAAAAACACCGAAGGCCTTATCCCTGAATTTTTGCGGGACTTCTCGCCTGATATTACGGCATGTATGCTGAACGCGATCTATTTCAAGGCAGGCTGGCTCGAGCCGTTTAATCCGGAACTGACGAAAGAAGATGTTTTCAACTCTCCGGAAGGTGAGGTCAAGAAAGACTTCATGGTCAGTCAACAAGAGTGTGATTTTCTTGAGAATGATTCATTCTCGTGTGTCTCTATCCCCATGGGAAAGAAAGGCAAATTCAGCATGACCATGGTTCTTCCTAATAAGGGAGAAGACATCAACGCCGTTATCGGGACAATTGAGAAGGAAGGATGGGAAAGCTTGTCCGGAAAAATGAGGAGCGAGCAAGTGTTGGTCAAGATACCCAAACAGGATCTTAAGTCGGAGTTTGATTTGATACCGCTATTGAAATCAGTTGGAATCAACAGGGTATTTCAGGCCTCAGATTTCAGTCTTATGGTTGAACAGACTCCTGCTATCTTCAGGGTCAGTCAGGCTCTGCAAAAAGCCACGATGACCCTTGATGAGGGAGGAATAGAAGCTGCTGCCGCAACCTTCATTGGCATGGAGGGAATATCGCCCCAAGGGTATGAGCAGCCTAAAGTCAAGTATTTCACAGCGGACAGGCCTTATCTGTTCTGCATTCAGGAGAACACTTCGGGAGCGATACTCTTCGTTGGACTCAACAACGGGTAACTATGGAAGACTGACTATATCGGCCAGTATTATTCCACGTCGGAATATTACACATATATTAATTGGTATGGTTTGGCATTAGGCTTTTAATAACTATTTCAAGTTATTTATGCAAGATTCTTGAAAATCGGGATTTAGATAGTAGTTACTTTAATTCGCTGAATATGAAAACTTCCGTCAAATTTTATCACGTCGCTTTCTTTCTAGCGGTATTAGTGGTTGCCGCATGCGACAAAAAGAACGATGAGCCTGCAGTAGTGCCCACCGCTTTCGAATGGCCCCAGACTGCCTTGACCAGATCACTTAATAAGGAGCAGCTCAAGTATATAGATCAAACCAACAAGTTTGGTTTCACCATGTTCGCTAAAGCCTTGGAAATCAACAAGGGCGAGGACATTCTCATAAGCCCCCTCGCCACCCAGATGGTCAAAGCGATGATGATCAACCAGATGGACACCAAGTTCGTCAACCCTGGCAAAGAGATTTTGATTGATAAGGACTTCAATGATTATTTCGAGGCCGTGGGCAGCTTGATCCTGAACATGAACAACAAAGAAATGCCTCTAGGTCTGGCAAATGCGGTGATGTTTGAGACCGGGGAGTTCAAGCACGAATTCAATCCCGAAACAGCGGATCTTTTCAAGAAGGACTACTTCACAGATTTGTTCGAAGTCAATTGCACTTTACCAGAAGGGGAAAGGCCTGGAGATAAGTGGGCTCAAGAAAAGTCGAAGAATATGATAAAGATTATTCCGCACATCGAGAGACCCTCTAGCTTAGATTCCCTTCAATTAGGATTCTATCTTTCCAATGTTTTCTGCCTCTCAGGTACTTTGGACGAGGAACCCGTGGCGGTTTACGACGGGAACTATTTCTCCGTATGCTCTTTGCCCATAAAAGAAGGGCCGTTATTCCTCACGGTAATTAAACCGGAAGGGTCATCTTCCCTGGCGGATCTGTCATCTTTCCTCGATAATAAAATGTGGAAAGACATTCGGAATGGAGTTGTCAAGAAGGATGCGCCTGTGGAATTCAAAGGAATAGACAAGTCTTTCACAATCAATAATTTTTATGATTTGCTTGATTGGGATTTCAAAGATCTTTACTGGAGTACGGCAAATAGATGGAATCCAAAGAATCTTGACGAATTGTTAATTGATGTCTTCCTTAAGATTACCTTGGACGCTCATGTCGAGCTCAAAGGTAATTCAGACTCTAAAGGTCAAACGACAGGGAATCCTTTCATTTATGTCATCTCAGAAGCCGGCACAGGTTTAATTCTGTTCATGGGGACTTTTTCAGGGATGTAGTTTCATTCACACTATGAAAGACTGACATATTTCAGGTGCGGCCTACACAGGTCGCACCTTTTATTTGTGTGACTAAATAGATTTTCTTAGTATATTTGTGGGATTATGTAAAGTTTTGAAGGAAATGAGCGAATTGACAAGAACAAAGGTGAAAGACCTGCTGAAAGCGGCCCCTGGCCAGGAGGTTCTGGCGAAGGGTTGGGTCAGGACAAAAAGAGGCAACAAACAGATCAAGTTCATCGCCCTTAACGATGGATCGACTGTCAACAACATACAGGTGGTGGCGGACACTTCCTTATTTGACGAGAGCCTTCTCGCCAAAGTGACCACCGGCGCAAGCCTGGCGGTCAAGGGTTCGCTTGTCGAATCTTTAGGAAGCGGACAGGCTGTCGAGATCCAGGCCAAGGAAATCGAGGTCATTGGAGAGTGCGATCCGATGAGATATCCCCTCCAAAAGAAGGACACTTCCCTGGAATATCTCCGCACGGTGGCTCACATGCGCCCGAGGACCAACACATTCGGAGCGATCCTGAGGATTCGCCACGCCATGGCTTTCGCCATCCATAAGTTCTTCAATGACAAGGGCTTTGTCTATCTTAACACTCCCCTTATCACCGAATCGGACGCTGAGGGCGCGGGCGACATGTTACAGGTCACAACCTTGCCGCTCGAGAATGTGCCAAAGAAAGACAACGGGAAGGTTGACTTCTCCAAGGACTTTTTCGGAAAGAAGACGAGCCTGACGGTCAGCGGCCAGCTCGAGGGCGAGCTCGGAGCCACAGCCGTCGGCGAGATCTACACCTTCGGTCCCACCTTCAGGGCGGAGAACTCCAACACTCCCCGGCACTTGGCCGAGTTCTGGATGATCGAGCCAGAGATGGCGTTCTACGACATCAATGACGACATGGTCCTCGCCGAGGAGTTTGTGAAGTATCTTGTCCAGTATGCCCTGGACAACTGCATGGATGACCTCACCTTCCTGCAGGGCAAGTACGACGATGGTCTGATCGAGAGGCTCCGCAGCGTTCTCGGCATAGAGTTCCAGAGGCTAACTTACACCGATGCCGTGGATATTCTCGAGGCTGCTGTCAAGAACGGTGAACAATTCGAGTACCCAGTCAGTTGGGGCACCGATTTCCAAAGCGAGCACGAGAGGTACCTGGTAGAGAGACATTTCGGTAAGCCGGTGATTCTCACCGACTTCCCTCAGGCCATCAAGGCTTTCTACATGAAGCAGAATGAGGGCTGCGCGCCCGGAAGGGAGACCGTCAGGGGAATGGATGTCCTCTTCCCGAAGATCGGCGAGATCATCGGAGGTTCCGAGAGAGAGGCTTCCCTTGAGAAACTTGAGAGAAGGATCGACGAGCTCGGGATGAGCCGCAAGAACCTTGAGTGGTACATCGACACCCGCCGTTTCGGTACCGTGCCTCACAGCGGGTTCGGCCTTGGCTTTGAGAGACTGCTTCTCTTCGTCACCGGAATGACGAACATCCGTGATGTCATCCCCTTCCCGAGGACCCCTAAAAACGCTGAATTCTAATAATAAAAGATATGTTAGTCATAGGAATCGCCGGTGGTTCCGGCTCTGGAAAAACCACAGTGGTCAATGCGATCACAAGCAGGCTGAAGGAGAAAGTAGTCACTATCCCCCAGGACTCCTACTACAAAGACTCCAGCCATCTTCCGATGGAGGAGAGACAGCAGATCAACTTCGATCATCCCGACGCCATCGACTTCAAACTCCTCTGCAAGCAGCTTGAGGAGCTGAAATCGGGCAAGACAGTTGAGCAGCCGGTGTATTCCTACATCACATGCTCCCGGTCAAAGACCGAGACCGTGACCGTGGCTCCGGCCGATGTAATCATAATAGAGGGTATCTTGATATTCACATGCAAGGAACTCCGTGACCAGATGGACATCAAGATATTCGTTGACGCCGACGATGACGACCGCTTGATGAGGGTTATGGCCCGCGACATCCTCGAAAGAGGCAAGACTGTCGAGACCGTCATCGAGCGCTACACCAAGACCGTAAAGCCGATGTACCTCCAGTTCATCGAGCCGAGCAAGCGGTACGCTGACATTATCATTCCTCAGGGCGGTCACAACAAAGTGGCGATCAACATGATCTCCGCCACGGTTGAGAAGTCGCTCAGGGACAAGAAGAAAGAGGAAGGCAAATAATCCTTTTCACCTTTCGGCATGAAGAGCGAAGACAGGGCAGGACTCTACATCACGGTGATATTCCATCTGGTGATTATCATCATTCTCCTGGCATGCCAGATAGGGGCGGTGCTAAGGAGGGAGAACACCTTTGTCCTCGACTTCACCAAACAGGAGGAGGTAGAGAAGAAGAAGGCTGAGGAGAATTTCAAAGAGGAGGTCAGCGACAGGCTCGACCAGTTGCTCGCGTCCGCCTCCGGTGTGCCGATCAGGAATATCGCCGTTGACCGTAGTTCCATTCTCAAAGACGACCGCAACACCAACGCCGAGCAGCTCTACAAAGATGCCGAAAGGCTCGCGAAGGAGCTGAAGGATGGCTTCAAGGCCGATGAGCCGGACGATGACTATGTCACCATCAACAAGCCCGTCGTCAAGAAAGAAGAACCCAAGAAACAGTCCTACAGCGGGCCATCGGTGGTCTCCTATGCCCTTGACGGGAGAAAAGCCAGCAGGCTTTCAATCCCCGCTTACAGGTGCCTTGGAGCAGGCCATGTCACTGTCATAATCACAGTCGATCCTTCAGGGAATGTGCTGAACGCGAAGATTCAGGAAGATGCCTCGTCTTCAGACCGGTGTCTCAGGGACTTCGCTGTGAGGGCGGCGCGACTGTCAAAATTCTCCGCGTCAACTTCTGCCCCCGCAAGGCAGATCGGCAACATCGTGTATATGTTCATAGCACAATGAGAAAGAGCACCTTATATGTCTTGATCGCTTTGGCGGCGATCCTCATCGCGGGGATCACCGCGGCGGTTGTCACCCTCTACTCCGACTCCGAGAAGAGCCAGGTAGCGGCTGACGCGGGAGAGTTTCTGGAACATCATGAACTCATCTCCGCAGTCCCCTCCGATGCCGCCATAGTGTTGTGTGTCAAGAACTTCGGTAGAGCGTTGGAGTATCTTTCCGACACTGTGGCCGTATTCCGGGAACTCACCTCGCGAAAGTTTGACAAGATCGCCCAAGAGTCTTTTGATGGCTTAAAGAAAGACCCCGCCATCATCTCAATCCACTACAGCAAGGACATGCCTCCGCTTCTGGTCGTGAAGGCCGGGCAGGCGGTTTCCGACACCACTTGGAACGATGCGGCCAAGCTCAAAGCCGTGGCTGACTCAGCGGGACTCTCGGTCAAAGTCGTCAACGGGAATCTTATCATCATCTCGTCTTCCGAGACCATCGCCAACTCTTCCGTAAGGCATCTGCTGGAGGGGCATTCAGTGATAGAGTCTTCTGGCTTCGCAGAGCTTGCTGGACAGGTTGCCGGAAGCGATATACTATTCGTTTCCAACACTTACTCAGACACTATTTTTGAGACGTTCCTTGCCCGTAAGTACCGCAAACTCAGCGGTTTCTTCAAGGAGATAGCAGGATGGACGGCTTTCACGACGACACGTCACTCGGATAGCGGCGTCTCCATGGACGGGACTTTGCTCTACGGAGGAGATCCCGCTTTCTACATGAATGTCCTGCGCCATGCGGGCACAAGCCAGGTCAGTATAGCTGATGCGGTCCCTTCCAACACCGCATTCATCCTTGATCTTCCGCTCGGGAATATCACCTCCTACCTCAAGGCCTACCGCAATTACCTTGACGCCAAGGCCAAACTGGACAAATATGAGGCTCTCCTTTCCAAACAGAAGAAAGATGCGGGGCAATCCTCCGAAGATTGGGCCAAGTCCTTGGATATTAAGGAAGTAGCTGTTGTCAATCTCCACTTCGACGGGAAGATGCGCCAAATGCTCTTCCTAAGACCTGGAGGCAAACGCCAGGACAGTGGGATCGAGGATTTCACTCGTTTCGCAGGCTTTGCCAAGACAGTGTTCGGAGAAGTTTTCAACGCTGAGGATGAATCGGTTTCCGCGACCGTGAACGGATGGATTGTCATCGGATCAAGGGATTGCGTGGACGAATTCTCGCAGATGTCTTTCGAGACGCTTAAGGAGAGGCTCTCCGCCTGCGGCATGTCCGACAAGATCCCGCAGAAGGGCTGCGGATTCTGGATGTACCACTCCATGACAGAGGATCCGAACCTCATCAGCACCACTTTCAGTCCTCTTATGGCTGAAGGATTCCGCAATGTGACTGGTGGCGTGTCCTATGTTCCTGTCACCCTCTCGGCTCTCTCAAAGGGGGAGAAGATGGGACTGGCTTTTGACTTGACCAGAACCGAGATCCCTGGAGGCAGGGCTCCTCTACCCTCCGTCAGGGACACGACCGTGACGGTCAACAACGGGGAGTTCAAGGTGTTCAACAGCGCTACAGGAAAGACCAACACCCTCTACCAGAATTCCCACCTCTCGATCTGCCTTAAGGACGAGAACGGGAAAGACATGTGGGGAATACCTTTCAAACATCCCTTCTGCGGATATGTGAAAGAGATAGACTATTACAACAACGGCAAGTTGCAATACCTTTTCGCCGCCGACACAAAGCTGTACCTCATCGACCGCCTCGGGCGTTTCGTGGGAGGCTTCCCTGTCGATCTCGGCAAAAAAATAGCGCTCGGTCCCGAGGTATATGACTTCACCGGAGCGAAGGGATACACAGCCATGGTCCTCCATAAGGACAACACAGTAGGGATGTACAATCTCCATGGAGTGCCCTCGCCGTCTTGGAAAGGAATCACCTCAGAAGAAACGATCAAGACCCTGCCGGAACTTCTTGAAGCCGGTGGAAAGCGATATTGGATTGTGAGGACCTCCAGACAGGCCTTCCTCTGTCCTTTCGATGGAGGAGACCCTGTAATCAAAGGCGAGGGAGAGAAGATGATACGCCCGGACAGCGAGATCAATTTCAATGAGAAAGGATCTTTCACGGCGAAGTGCCGGGACGGTAAAGAAAGGACATTCAAATTGGAAAAAGAAAAAAGATGATATCATGAACGAATTCAAGTTCCAATCAGTCAACAAGCTCATAGAGAAGAGCTTCCAGGAGAACTGGGACAGGCTTGCCCTATCCAACTATCAAGGTGTCAGCCTGTGCTACCGCGATGTGGCGAGAAGAATCGAGAAGCTGCATATCGCCTTCGAGAAGTGCTTCCTCCACAAAGGAGACAAAGTGGCCATCTGCGCCCGCAACCAAGTCAACTGGGCGGTAAGCTATCTCGCCACGATGACCTATGGCGCTGTCGTGGTGCCGATTCTCCACGAGTTCAAGCCCGGGAATATCCACTACCTTGTGAACCATTCGGAGGCCAAGGTGCTGTTCGTGGATGATGTCATCTGGGAAGGTCTGAGCCCGGATGAGATGCCTGGGGTTTACGCCGTGGTGAGAATCAACACTTTCCAGCTTCTTTACGCGAGAAATGACCGCATTGTCCAGGCCAGGGAGCACATGAACGAGTATTTCGGGAAGCGCCATCCCAATACCTTCTCGCCCGAGGACTTGAACTACTACAAGGACTCCCCCAACGAGCTGGCCATGATCAATTATACCTCAGGAACTTCCGGGTTCTCCAAGGGTGTCATGATCCCCTACCGGGCGCTTTGCTCGAATATCCAATTTGCCTCCCACGTGCTGCCCGAACTCGGGAACAAGTCCAATGTTGTTTCCATGCTGCCCACGGCACACATGTACGGGATGATGTTCGAGTTCCTTTTCGAGATGACCATCGGCATGCATGTCCATTTCCTGACCAGGGTTCCCAGTCCAAAGATCATCACTCAAGCCCTTCAGGAAGTCAAACCAAACATCATCATCGCCGTTCCGCTGATCATCGAGAAGGTTTACAAGTCCAAGATTCAGAAGACGATAGAGAAGGGTAGCATCAAGACCATGCTTAAGATTCCTGTCCTCAACGAGATGGTCCGCAAGAAGATCCGCACGGAGCTGGTGACCGCTTTCGGAGGCAGTTTCATCGAGATCATCATGGGAGGTGCCGCCTTCAATAAAGACATCGAGAAGTTCTTCTGGGACATTGACTTCCCTTACAC
>JAEEGK010003334.1_pt1 | contig 40092 bp, 25 predicted proteins | sample 8958771 | NCBI WGS metagenome assembly JAEEGK01 (sample SAMN16246547, study PRJNA631951) | gut metagenome | biome: gut microbiome; feature: rumen; material: SC-attached | host: Bos | place: Iran: Karaj | collected 2018-10
CACCAACTGCGATCCTGAAGAACTTGACTATATTATCCACGGTAATGATGATGCTATCAGAGCCGTTAAGCTTATCGTTTCCAAGATGGCTGACGCAGTAATCGAAGCTAATCAGGGTGAAACCGCTACAGCAGAAGACGCTAACGCAGACGCTGAAGTAGAAGCTACCGACATCGAAGAAGTAGCAGAAGAAGCTTAATTTATCTTAAGTACATAACAGAATAAAGGAGAATATAATCATGGCAGACATTACCGCAAGCATGGTAAAAGAATTACGTGAAATGACCGGTGCCGGCATGATGGATTGCAAAAAGGCACTTAATGAAACAAACGGCGACATGGAAGCCGCTGTAGATGTATTAAGAAAGAGCGGCGCAGCTAAGGCTGAGAAGAAAGCAAGCCGTATCGCAGCTGAAGGTATTACCCGTACCGCTATCGAAGGCGGTAAGGCAGTAGTTGTTGAGGTTAACTCCGAGACAGACTTCGTTGCCAAGAATGAAACTTTCCAGAGCTATGTTGAAGCAGTAGCTAAGCAGGCACTCGCTTCTTCAGCAGCTGATGTTGAAGCTATGATGGATGAAAAGTGGATCGAGGATTCTTCCAAGACCGTTAAGGAAGTTCTTGTAGAGAAGACCGCTACAATCGGTGAGAAGCTTTCCATCAGAAGATTTGCCAAGGTTGAAGGCGACACTGTTGTATCTTACGTACACGGTGGCGGTAAGATCGGTGTTCTTGTAGCAGCTAACGGTGCACAGGGCGACGCAGTTAAGGAAGCTCTTACCAACGTTGCAATGCAGGTTGCAGCTATGAACCCCACCTACATCTCCAGAAACGATATTTCTGCAGATGAACTTGCCAAGGAGAAGGACATCACTCTTGAGAGCGCACTTAACGATCCTTTCTCACTTCCCAAGCCTATTCTTAACAAGCTTATTGAAAAGGCACTTAACGGTGTATGGAGCGATTCCGATAAGGCTATCTACGAAGAGAAGAAGTCCAACATGAACTATCTTCCCAACTTCTTATCCGATGCAGCTAAAGCTCAGCTTGCAGAACTTGCACTTGCTGACAAGGCTAACATCTCCGGCGATAAGATTTTCGCAGGCCTCGTAGAGGGACGTATTTCCAAGCACTTAAAGGAAATCTGCCTTCTCGATCAGGTATACGTTAAGGCTGAAGACGGCAAGCAGAGCGTAGCAGCTTACCTTAAGAGCGTTGACGCTAACATCACCGTTTCCAAGTTCGTTCGTTTCGAAGTTGGCGAAGGTATGGAGAAGAAGGTAGACGACTTCGCTGCAGAAGTTGCTGCTCAGGCAGGTTTATAAGATATACCTCTTAGAATTACTTGAGGCGGTTAGTAATAACCGCCTCTTTTTAACTAGAACCACTTTACTAAGTTAAAGGACTGATGTGACGTGAGTAATAATAAAGACAACGGTGCATTCCTTAAAGGTATGCGTGACGGACTTCCCATAGGTCTTGGATACTTTGCGGTTTCTTTTTCCCTGGGAATAATAGCCAAGAAAGGCGGACTCACACCTGTTATGGGCTTCTTTTCAAGTCTCTTTGTAAGAGCCTCAGCGGGAGAGTACGCTATATATACGTTGATTGCGGCGCTTGGAACATATTGGGAAGCGGTAGTGATATCGCTTATTGCCAATGCGAGATACCTCCTTATGAACGCTGCTCTCAGCCAGAAATTTAATCCTAGAACCGGTCTTATTAAGAGGCTGCTGGTAGGCGTATGCTGTACTGATGAGATATTCGGTATATCCATTGCCTGGCCGGGTTACCTTAAGCCCGGCTACACCTTCGGTGCGACTGCTGTAGCCGGTCCCATGTGGGCTCTTGGTACCGCACTTGGTATTGTGGCCGGCGGAGCACTTCCTACAAGGGCTGTATCGGCTTTGAGTGTGGCTTTGTACGGAATGTTCCTTGCGATAATCGTACCGCCTTCCAAGAAAGACAAGGCTGTAGCGGTAGCCGTAATCGCTAGCTTTACCCTTAGCTACATCTTCAGCATTGCGCCTGTAGTCAAGGAGATAAGTTCAGGCACCAGAACAATAATACTTACTATCATTATCGCGGCTGTGGCGGCTGTAATCAAACCGCATACCACTCCCGAGAACGGAGGTGGCGCCGATGCATGATACGGTTAAAGTATTGATTTATATATTGATAGCAATAGTGGTTACCAACGGTATCAGAATCTTACCCATAACGCTTATCAGGAAGCCTATTAAGAATAAGTTTATTCAAAGCTTCTTGTACTATGTTCCGTACGTAACCTTAGCTGTAATGACCTTCCCGGCCATTATGGAGGCCACACAGAGTCCCGTAGCAGGCCTCGTGGCACTATTACTTGGCATCGTAGCAGCATACTTCGGGCTGGGCTTGTTCCCGGTATCGATTATCTGTTGTGTAGCAGTATTTATAATCGAATTATTTGCTTAGAAATTTACCCCCAACTTGTCAAGTTGGGGGTATTTGTATGCATACAACTGATTTTTTAACAAATATGCACAAACAAATTTGGATATATGTGACCAAAAAAGTAAAAGTGCTGTAAAAATATTGATTATTTTGTAAAAAAAGGCTATATTATTGTAAAACGATTTATTAAAACGATTTACCGGTTTTGGAAAGGTTATGGTTGATATGAGTAAGAAGAAATGGCGTTCATTCAGAGAGTTTCTTTATATTCTGCCTTTTATTCTGATAGTACTTATCTTTTCGTACTATCCGCTTTATGGCTGGGTATATGCGTTCTTTGACTACAAACCGCCCCAGGCACTCACACCCGATAAGTTCGTAGGACTTAAGTGGTTTAAGTACATGGTAGAGAACCCTGTTAAGGTTAAACAGATTTTACAGGTACTTCGTAACACCTTCGCCATAAGTGGCTTGAGTCTCCTGTTTTCATGGTTCCCCATGATATTTGCGGTATTTCTTAATGAAATCAAATGTGTTCCTTTTAAGAAATTCGTACAGACAGTTACTACGATTCCTAACTTCATAAGCTGGGTACTTGTATTCTCAATCGCATATTCCGTACTCAACAGTACAGGCGTTGTAAATACAATCCTTATGAATTGTCACTTAATTGACAGACCCATAGACTTCCTAAAGTCCACGGAGCATATTTACTTTAAGCAATGGCTGTGGCTGACGTGGAAGAATGCCGGATGGGCGGCCATCATGTACATTGCTGCTATTACAGGTATCGATGAACAGATGATAGAAGCGGCTAAGGTTGACGGTGCGAGCCGTATGCAGATTATCCGTCACATCACGATTCCCAGTATCTTACCTACATACTTCGTAATCGTAATGCTTAACCTTGCTAACTTCTTAACCAACGGTATGGAGCAGTTCTACGTATTCCAGAACTCCTTCAACAAAGACTACATTCAGGTCCTTGACTTATACGTATACAACCTGGCAATGGGCAGCGGCGGATATTCACTTTCCGTTGCGGTAAGTATTCTTAAATCAGTTGTCAGCATCATATTACTCACCTTAACGAACGGCTTCTCGAAGCTCGTACGTGGTGAAGGCTTTATTTAGGAGGTGGCTCGAATGAGTAAGAAAGACCAGGAATTCGCGTCATCAAGCGTACACTACAAGCCTTCTTTTGGTGACAGAATGGTAAGTATCGTAACATATTTTGTATATTCGATATTTGCATTTGTTTGTGTTTATCCTTTTTACTACATCTTTATCAACTCCATAAGCTCCAATCAGCTTAGTGAGAGAGGTAAAGTTATATTCCTGCCCAAGGAAATTCATTTTACAAACTACGTTTCGGTTATGAAGCTTGAAGGTTTGTTTGATGCAGCTAAGATTTCACTCTTGAGAACCGGTATCGGAACACTGATTGTAGTATTTACATCAGCATTCCTCGGATACATGTTCACCAGCAAGACAATGTGGGGCAGAAAGTTCTGGTACAGACTCATTGCCGCAACGATGTACTTTAACGCAGGTATCATTCCTTTGTACATCACAATGAGTAACTTAAAGCTTACCAACAACTTCTGGATATACGTTCTTCCCACAGCTATCAGTCCCTTCTATATGATACTTTGTAAGACCTTTATAGAAGCGACTCCCGGTGAGCTAAGAGATGCAGCCATGATAGACGGCGCGGGAACACTCACGATTTTCTTTAGAATCATGCTTCCCGTAATCAAGCCTATCCTTGCTACGGTAGCAATCTTTACGGCAGTTAACCAATGGAACGCATTCCAGGATACACTGATTTACGTAACCGACAAGAAACTTAGCACCCTGCAGTTTGTGCTTTATCAGTACATCACGCAGTCAAGTTCCATTAAGGCGCTTCTTAACGGTAGTTCGTCATCCGCCAATATCGCGGCATCCATGGCTAAGATGCAGACGGCTACTTCGGTACGAATGACGGTTACCATCGTGGTAGTAACACCTATCCTTTTGGTATATCCGTTCTTCCAGAAATACTTTACCAAGGGCATCATGATCGGTGCGGTAAAGGGTTAATACGATATTTAACGGGTGGGCCGTTAGATATATAACCTATTTCATAATCTTAAAGGAGGATATTATGAAAAAGAGAGTAGTTGCAATGTTACTTTCGTTGACACTCGTAGCAGCGTCTCTTGCAGGATGTGGCAAGACCACAGATTCCGCAAGCAGCACCGGCACTCAGACATCAACGGAAAAGAAAGATGACGGCGGAGCAACCGCAAGTTCATCTTCAGACGAAACTCTCGTTGTAGAAGTATACGACGAGGCTGCTAACTATCAGGGAACACAGACCGGTTGGTTTGCAAAGGTTGTTAAGGATCGTTTCAATATCGAACTTAACATCATCGCTCCTCAGGTAGCAGGCGACGCTGTTTATCAGACCAGAACAGCAACAGGTAACTTAGGTGATATCGTAGTACTTGATCCTACACACTTCAGCGACTGTGTACAGGCAGGTCTTATTAAGGACATCACTGCAGAGTATGCTAACTGCAGCAACCTTAAAGAGTTCGACAGACAGATTACTACTTACAACAGTGGTATTCCCGGAAATGCTGACGGCAAGATTTATGGTATTCCTTGTGAAATGACCAACACATCTCCGACATCTTTCTCTGATGATGTTATTTATTCAAGCCCTATGCTTCGCTGGGATTTATACTCAGGAATCGGCGCTCCCGACATCGCTGACCTTGACGGTCTCCTTGATGTTATCAAGCAGATTCAGGATGCTAACCCCACCAATGAAGCAGGCGATCCCGCTTACGGCTTCTCACTTTGGCCCGACTGGGATAACAACGACGGTATGATCGGTATCGCTAACGTTGTTCAGCTTACCACCTGGTACGGCGAGAAGATTAAGGGTTCCGCAATCCTTACAGCTGACGATAAGTTCGTTCCTCTTACAGACAAGAACGCTACATACTACAAGATGCTTAAGTTCTTATACAAGGCTAACCAGATGGGTCTTGTTGACCCCGACTCAGGTTCTCAGAACTGGGACGCTGCATGTGCAAAGATGAGCGCAGGACAGGTTTACACATTCTGGTACAGCTGGCAGGTAGGTTTCTGGAACACCCAGGACAGACTTGCAGACGGCAAAGGTATGATTTTCATCCCTGTTAAAGATCAGAACTACTACACAACTTCTGACTCTTACTATGGATCAGGCCGTTTATTCGGTGTTGGTTCAGGCGTAGAAGGCGAAAAGCTTGATCGCATCATGAAGTTCCTTGACTGGTATGCATCTCCCGAAGGCTGTGTATTCCAGCATGACGGTATCGAAGGCTTCAACTATGAAATCATCGATGGCAAGTTCTCTATCCTTAACGACAATGCCCTTATGGATAACCTTCCCGTTCCCGAAGAGTACGGCGGAGCAGGTTACTCAGACGGTAACAACGCTATTAACCAGTGGATTGTAAGTGCAATCTCCACCAACCCCAACACAGGCGAACCTTATGGTAACACTCACTGGTCATCCTGGAAGAAAGCTACAGCTACCAAGACCAAGAACGAGTGGAGCGCAAGATTTGGTGTTGCTGAGCCCGTTGACTGGATGAAGACCAACAATGCACTTCTTGTAAGACCCAGCGTATCCGTATCTCTTCCTTCCGACGATGCCGATATCACAGTTATCAGAAACCAGGTAGGTCAGGAAGTTAAGGATGCTTCTTGGAGAATGATCTTTGCTAAGAGCGACGCCGAATTCGACTCTATGTGGGACGAAATGGTTGAGAATCTTAACAGCTTAGGCTTTGATCAGCTTTACAAGTTTGACGTAGACAAGTACACAATTGAACTTGAGGCTATGCAGGCTGCAAAGTAAGGTATATACTTGATACTTGGGCCCCTGTCGGAATACCCGGCAGGGGTCTATTAAAAAGAAGACATGATTAAGGAATTTGGCCTTAACAAAAGAGGAGTTTCAAAGTGATTACCGTAAAAGAAATCGCAAAAATGTGCAACGTTTCTCCCAGTACCGTTTCAAACATATTAAACGGTAAATCCAACATGACGGAAGAAACCAAAAGAAGAGTTCTCGAAGTAGTTGAGAAGACGGGTTACCGCCCCAATTTCTTTGCACAGGGAATGCGACGCCAGAATAATAAGTGCATATGCATTATTGCAGAGGAACTGTTACAGTTCTCCACACCGCCCATTGTTGAAGCAATTATGGACGTATGTGAGCAGAAAGGCTACAGAAGTATCCTCATCAATATGGCAATGTACGAAAAGTGGAAGAAGACCGGTCTTACTTTGGGCGAAGAGAATCTTTTAAAAGCCAATACATCTCCCGCACTGCTCGAAGCGCAGGCTATGCGCGCGGACGGTGTAATTTATGTTGCCGCTCACGGACACGTGCTTAACAACATTCCGAGTGATTACGGAATCCCGGTTGTATTTGCCTATGGCCCGGCAAGAGACAGCGAGTATAAGTCGGTACTTATCGACGATGAAGGCGGAAGCGAAATGCTTACCAGATACTTAATCGCAGGCGGTCATCGTAAGATAGGCGTTATCGCCGGCAAGGAAGAGAACCTTCATACCGTTGAGCGACTTAAGGGCTACAAGAAAGTACTCAAAGAATTTGGCATTAAGTATGATGAAACAATAGTTTATTTTGCCGATTGGGAAAGAGAAACCGGCAAAGAATACGCTAAGAAGCTTTTGGAAAAGGGCGTAAATACAATATGGTGCATGAACGACCTTATGGCTGCAGGCGCATATGATGCGGCGCTTGAAGCAGGACTTGTTGTAGGCAAGGACATTTCGGTCTTTGGATTTGACAACAGAGAAATATCCGAGTTCATGTCCCCCAAGCTTTCCACATGCGAACTTCCCCTTAAGGGAATCGGTGAGAAATGTGCAGAGCTTATGATCAGAGAAATCGAGGATGAGGAATTCAGAAATGCTCCCGCCTCGGCATACAAGGTTCCCTGTGAACTTATTATCAGGGATTCCATAAGATAATGAATATTACGGGCGAAGAGGATTCTTCGCCCTGCTTATACATAAATTTAGGAGAATTACAATGCTTACACCTGTCAAAGACTTATCAAGAACCGTCGAATCTATTCATGAACAGGATGGGTCGATTATTTTTACGAGTGAGCACGGGACATTAAGAATAACGGTATATGATGGCAAGAATGTCAGGGTTTCTTATACCGAAGGTACGGAGTTCAGAGCGGGTCAGGCTGATTATCTTAAGCTTGCGAAGCCGACACAGGTTACCGTTGACGCAGATGCTGAGGCGTACTATGTCAATGCTGCCGAACTGACTGTTAAAGTGCTTAAGGCCAACGCATCGGTTTCTTTGTACAAAAAGGGCATGAAGCTGTATGCAGAGAGCCCCAAGGCCGAGAGGGAATTGGTGAAGTTCGACGCCCTTCGCCTCAAAAGAAACGGGCACATCGAGACAGAAGACATCGAGACCCGCGACGGTATCAAGAAGCACGTGGTAAGCGCGGAGAGAGAGTACTACGATAGTTTCTGCGAAACCAAGACTTTCATGACATTTGCTGAGGATGAGGCGATTTATGGCCTCGGTCAGTATGAGGAAGGCGTTTACAATTACAGAGGCACCACAAGGTACATTCATCAGGCCAATAAACAGATTTCTCTTCCGATGTTCATATCTAACAAGGGTTACGGTGTGATGTTTACGACCATGAGCCCCGCTATTTTCTCGGATACCGAGTACGGCACATATATGTATACATCGGCCGACAGATATATTGATTATTTTATACTTGCTGAGGATTCTTATGAGGATATCGTAAGCGCTGTAAGACGTATGACAGGCGGTGCAGCTATGCTCCCTAAGTGGGCATATTCCTACGTTCAGTCCAAAGAACGCTACGAGACTCAGGAAGAAATCGAGGAGACCGCCGCAGAGTTTGTAAAGCGCGATATTCCGCTTGGCTGTATCGTCCTTGACTGGATGAGCTGGGAAGACGGCAAGTGGGGCGAGAAGATATTTGATAAGAAGCGTTTCCCCGACGTTAAGGCTATGGTTAAGAAGCTTAATGATGACGGTATTCACTTTATGCTGTCAATCTGGCCTTCCATGAACGAGTGCACGGAGAATTACGCCGAGTTTAAGAAGGAAGGGCTTCTTTTACCCGGTACGAACGTATATGATGCTTTTAACGAGAAGGCCGGCAAGCTGTATTTCGATCAGGTTAAGAGGGGGCTTCTATCTGAGGATGTTGAAAGCTGGTGGTGCGATTCAAGCGAACCTATCACGCCTGAGTGGGAGGTGCTTAAGAGGCCTCTTCCCGAGAAGCTTTTCTTTGATTTTAAGGAACGCTGCATGGATTCCATGTATATAGATAAGGGTAACGGCTATGGCTTATATCACGCGCGTAACATATATGTGGGACAGCGTGAAGCTAAGCCCGAGAAGCGCGTGCTGAATCTTACCAGAAGCGGATACTACGGTTCGCATCAGTATGGTGCGGTAGTATGGTCGGGTGATATCAGCGCAAGCTGGGATACATTTAATAAGCAGATTATAGCGGGCTTGCAGCTTGCTATGACTTCAGTTGCGTACTGGACGCTTGATATAGGTGCTTTCTTTGTAAAGAACGGGCGTGAGTGGTATTGGAGCGGCGAGTATGAGGACGGTGCTCAAGACCCTGGCTACAGAGAGCTTTATACGAGGTGGCTTCAGTACGGAGCGTTTCTTTCGATGTTTAGAAGTCACGGTACGGATGTGTGTCGCGAGCCTTGGAACTTCGGTGATAAGGGCGACCCGTTCTATGATGCTATCGTAGGTGCGATTCGCTTGAGAGAAAAGCTTATGCCTTACATATATTCGGTAGCTGCTTCGGTGGCACTTGAGGATAAGATGTTTATTAAGCCTTTGTTCTTTGAGTTCCCCGAGGACGCAGAGTGCTATAAGGACTTAAAGCAGTTTATGGTGGGCGACAGCCTTATGGTATGTCCGGTTACCAAGCCTTTATACTACGGAGTGACAGAAACCTCAGACAGCGATAAGACCATCGACGTATGGCTTCCCAAGGGCGCTGAGTGGTACGATTTCCACACAGGCAAGAAGTATGCGGGAGGACAGCATATCAAGGCTCAGGCCACAATCGACAGAATACCGCTGTATGTTAAGGCGGGAAGCATTATTCCCATGAATGACGAAAAGGAAAAGACTGTTCTTAACATCTACCCCGGCGACGACTGCACCTTTACGCTTTACAATGACGCGGGTGAGAGCTACGGTTATGAAGAGGGCGACTACAGCCTTCAGAAATTTATGTGGAACGACGATGCCGGTAAGTTATCATCAGCCGAAACCGGCAATGCGGAATACAAGGTTACTACAACCTGCACAATCATCGGTAAATAAGGAATAAGAGTATGAAAGAGTTAAAAGGAAAAAACGTTAGAATTTTTGAAGGCGACTTAATAAGACGCGAGATGCGTAACAAGCAATATCTTATGTCTCTTGAAAACTGGCAGTTACTCAGAAGCTTTCAGTTTGAGGCAGGAAGAGTTACAGGTCGCGGCAATAACAAGGAAGCATTGGACGGCTGGGAGGATTTGTCCTGCCAGTTAAGAGGCCATTTCTTAGGCCACTGGCTCTCGGCAGCTGCTTTTGTATACGAGGAAAAAGAAGACCTCGAGCTTTACGCCAAGACTTCCGCAATCTTAGACGAACTCAAAGAATGCCAGATTGACAACGGCGGAGAGTGGGCTTGTTCCATTCCCGAGAAATATCTTTACTGGATAGCTAAAGGCAAGGCTGTCTGGGCGCCTCAGTACACCATTCACAAGCTCTTTATGGGCCTTGTGGACGTTTACAAGATAATGAAGCTTGAAAAGGCTCTCGACATAGCAGATCACCTCGCGGACTGGTTCTATAAGTGGAGCGGACAGTATAGCCGCGAGGAGTTTGATGATATCTTAGATGTTGAGACCGGCGGAATGCTTGAAGTATGGGCAGATCTTCTTGAGATAACGGGCGATGCCAAGTACGAGGAGCTTCTTAAGCGTTACTACAGAGGCCGCCTCTTCGATCCCCTCCTTGAAGGCAAGGACGTTCTTACCAACATGCATGCCAACACCACAATCCCCGAGATTATGGGTTGTGCAAGAGCATTCGAAGTTACAGGCGACAAGAAATACCTCGATATAGTTAAGGCCTACTGGAAATGCGCCGTTACCGACAGAGGAATCTTCGTAACAGGCGGTCAGACACAGGGCGAAATCTGGACACCCAAGATGAAGTTTAAGGCTCGTCTCGGTGACAAGAACCAGGAACACTGCACCGTATACAACATGATTCGTCTTGCAGACTTCCTCTTTAAACAGACCAAAGATCCGCTCTATTCTCAGTACATTGAGTACAACGTTCAAAACGGTATCAAAGCCCAGACTTACTGGCAGGGAATGCCTTATGAAGGCAGCAAGGGAGAGGGTTTACTTACATACTTCCTGCCTCTCAAAGCAGGCTCCAAGAAAGACTGGGCGGGAGAGAAAGATTCTTTCTTTTGCTGTCACGGTACTATGGTGCAGGCCAATGCCGCATGGAACCGCCACATATTCTATCAGGACGGCAACAGTATTTACGTGACGCAGTACTTAAATGCAGAGGCTGACTTCGTGACCGAGGACGTTCCCGTGAAGGTACGTGTGCGAGAGGACCGTATGAACGGAAGCCTTATGAATTCTTCCGAGAACAATGCAAAGCAGACCGTTACGGATACCACGGCGGCATATGCCAATAAGCCCGACTTCAAGAAATACATTATTTCTGTCGAGACCGGCGAAAATGCAGAGATTACGCTTTACGTGCGCATCCCCGAATGGATTGACAAGAAAGCGGCCATCTACATTAACGATGAGCTTGTTGCAGAGACCAAGAAATGTGACTTTGTAAAGATTAAGCGCGTATGGGACAAAGAAGACACTGTGACCGTAATTCTTCCCATCGGACTTAAGTTTATTACCCTTCCCGATGACAACACTGTGGGAGCATTCAGATACGGTTCGGAAGTGCTTGCCGGCATTACCAAGGAAGAGCGTGTCCTCACAATAGAAACCGCAGACCCCTGCAAGGAGCTTTCCGCCGACACAGAACGTCAGTGGGGCGACTTCAGAACCTTCTATAAGACCGAGAATCTTGACCCCGGAATCAGCTTTATGAAGCTTAACGAGGTGGGTTACGAGCCTTATCAGGTGTATTTTAAGGTAAAAAAATAAAAATTTATCAAAAAAACTGTCATTTCGCTTGAAATGGCAGCTTTTTTTGCCTTTTGTTAAATAACTCGGTGATATCATTATTTTTGGATGTTTATGTGCAAAAAGCACTTGAAAATATGCCCGAATATTTATCGGAGGCACGATACGTGAAGCACGATTTACGTAAAAAACACAGCGAAAGAATAATAAGCTCGATTTGCATTTTAATGGGAATTACGTTTAACGTTGTTCTCGCTTCTTTTACATACGGACAAAATACGCCGTTATATTTCGATACTATCGGCACATTGGCGGTTGCGATGCTGTGCGGATATTTTCCGGGCATTCTTACCGCTGTCATGACCAACATGATATGCGGCTTCTTTAATCCCGACTCCATTTATTTTAGCATTGTTAATGCGCTCACGGCTCTCACTATGGTTGAGTTTATGGGCAGGAAAGATATTAGGAAGATTAAGAATAAGATTCTTTTGATTCTGAAATTAAGCGTTATAACGGGCATTGTCGGAGGATTGATTCAGTGGAGACTTTTCGGACAGCCTCAGAATACATTTATCGGCGACTCGGTTTCTGCTTTTTCACAAGCAACGGGCGTGCCGGCATTTCTGACATTCATTGTTGTAGAAATTCTTGTAAATGTTCCGGATAAAGGAATTTCGTTTATGGTAGCTTATCTGGTGGTTCGTTTTCTGCCGGAGAAGCTTAAGAAAAAGCTTAGAAACAGTACATGGAGACAGGTACCGCTCTCCGAAACCGAAAAAAAGAACATGAGACGGTGGAGCAAAGATAACAAGCGCTCCGTTCGTGCCAGAATGACCCTTACAATGAGCGGTATGGCCATCCTGCTTGTTATTATCATGTTCTGGGTAGGTATCAGACTTTATTTTGAAAACGCAATTAATGAGAGAACCGAGATAAATAAAGGTGCTGCCAACTTTGTAAGCCAGATAGTTGACGGAGATTCCATAGCTAAATATATAAAATACGGAGTCAATGCGCCGGGATATCTGGGTACCGAGCAACTTATGTACAAGATTAGGGACAACGCATACGGTGTTCAGAATTTATCCGTAATTCAGATAGATGAGACCGATATAACGTTTGTATTCGATCTTGATGCCAACATGGATTATGAAGGAAACTACCATGAAGAGTCTGTACCGGGGTACGAACCCGGGGAAACTTATCCGGTTGACGGTGTTATAGCTCCGTACTTAGATGATTTCCTGGCAGGCAAAGATATACCTTCGATTCCGGTTGAAACACAATGGAACTATTTCATTACCTCGTATACGCCCATATTTAACAGCGAAGGCAAATGCGTTGCGTATGCATGTGCCAACACTTATATTCAGTATTTGTCGAATTATATGAGAGACTTTCTTGTGCATATTGTACTTATGATGGCGGGACTGTTTCTTTTGATACTTGCTTACGGAATCTGGACTGCGGGTACATTCCTTGTATACCCCATTAACTCAATCGTTATGGCGGTTGAGCGCTTCATTAAAGCGGGCAGCGACCAAAAGAAGCTTGATGAAGTGGTTAAGGACATAAGAACTTTGGAAATCAACACCGAGGACGAGGTTGAGAAGCTTTATTACTCAGTCTGCGACATGACGCTTAACCAGACTGAGCAGATGCGAAGTATCAGAAGATATACGGACGCAACAGCCAAGATGCAGGACGGTCTTATCATTACCATGGCGGACCTGGTCGAGAACAGAGACTCCGATACAGGCGCCCACATCCAGAAAATGGCGGCTTACGTTAAGATTATCGGCGAAGGACTTATGAAAAAAGGTTACTATGCGGGTAAGGTTACACCACAGTTTATATCTGACATAGTACGAAGCGCGCCTCTTCACGATATCGGAAAGATTAACATTCCCGACAGTATTTTGAACAAGCCCGGCAAGCTTACAGCCGAGGAATTTGAAATCATGAAGACTCACACCTCCGCGGGCGAGAAGATTATGGAAAAAGCAATCAGTACCGTAGAAGGTGAGAACTATCTTAAAGAAGCAAGAAACATGGCGGCATACCACCACGAGCGCTGGGACGGCAAGGGCTATCCCGAAGGCTTGCACGGCGAGGTGATTCCGCTTTCGGCTCGTATCACTTCTGTGGCGGATGTGTTCGATGCATTGACGTCAACGCGTGTCTATAAACCGGCATTCCCGCTTGAAGAAGCACTTGCGCTGATTCAGGAAGGCTCAGGCACCCAGTTTGATCCTAAGTGCGTGGAAGTATTCATGGAATCGCTTCCCGAAGTTAAAGTTATTTTACGAAAGTACAATGAGAGCGTATAACCCGTTTTTGCGAGGAGGTTTGTCCCGATAATGGTTAAAAGAAAGATAAAATTCATAGCGATGGCATGTGCAGGCTTATTCGTGCTGTCCGGAATTTTCTTTAAACTGAATACTTACGCTCAAGCTACCACCTACAGACCCCTCGGGCTTGCTTCCAAAGAGGCAAACGGGCTTTGTGGCGGCGGCTATGCGGCTACGGGACAGATATCCGGCATGGGATACACTTCCGAGGTCTATGACGCTTCAAACGGACTTCCCACATCTGACGCGATGTTTGTTATGGGAGCAAGGGAAGGCCACATTTTTATTGGCGGTTACAGCGGTGTTATTGAGTATGACGGTTCTTCTTTCAAGAGACTCGACACTGCGGGCGGTCTTACCAGCGCCAGAGGGTTCTTTGAAGACAGCAAGGGGCGTATCTGGGTGGGAACCAATGACAACGGTGTGGTAATCCTTAACAGAGCCGGTGACGTAACGCATTTTACGTACAAAGAAGGCCTTCCGTCCTCCTCCATAAGAATCTTTGCAGAAGACTCGAAAGGGAACATCTTTATCGGTACTACTTCCGGCGTATGCTATGTGGATTCGGACATGCGGGTTCACGATATTTCGGAAGAAAGATTAAGAGAAGAACGCGTACTTAAACTTAGTGTCGACAGCAACGGTATAATATACGGTCAGACCGGCAACGGTTACATTTTTAAGATTGAAAACTGCAAGGTCAAAGAAGTCTATACCAGCGCAGATCTGGGAATGAAGAAAATTTCGACTATCCTTGCGGACCCGCTTAAGCCCGGCAAAGTTTACATAGGTACCGAAGACAAGATGGTATACTATGGAGATTTCGGTCAGGATGCAAGTCGCATGACCAAAATTTTTGTAGAGCCTTTAACCGATGTTCACTGGATGAACTATGACTGCGGAAGAGTATGGATTTCTTCTGCGAGTATGGTGGGATATCTTGACGAGAAGCTGCAGTTTGTGAAGCTTGAGGATATTCCTTTTGACAGCGGAATAGAAATGGTGACCTCCGATTACCAGGGCAATTTATGGGTTGCTTCTTCAACTCAGGGAGTCATGAAGCTTGTAAGCAACAACTTTGTGGATTACAGTGCCCGCGTGGGACTTCCGGAGGCGGTTACGAACGCGGTATGCCTTGTTAACAGCAGGCTTTATATCGGAACCGATTCCGGCCTTTATATAATCAACAAAGACGGTAAGTCTATCGACAATGAACTTACCGAGTACCTTAAAAACACCAGAATCCGTTGCATCAACTCGGACAAAGAAGGAAACATCTGGATAGCGACATACAATAACGACAAGGGACTTGTATGCTTCTCGATGTATGAGCATATTTCTTCTTATACCACCGAGAACGGGCTTCCCGACAATCATGTAAGATGCATCACTTTCTCTGAGAACGGAAGTGTTCTTGTGGGTACCAACGGTGGTCTTGCAGTCATTCAAAACGGCAGAATACAAAGAACTGTCGGCGCGGGACCTGTGGTCAAGAACAGCGTCTTCATGACACTTGCCGAACTTGACGACGGTAGAATTCTTGCGGGTTCAGACGGTGACGGAATATATATTATAGACGGCTACAATGTCAAAAGAATCGGTCGAGACGACGGGCTTACAAGCGATGTTGTCATGAAGATAGTAAAAGATGAGAAGAGGGATGTGTACTGGATAGTAACATCCAACTCCATCGAGTACTACAAAAACGGAACGATTAGAGAAGTTACCACATTCCCGTACAATAACAACTATGATATTTATTTTGACGATACTGACAATATGTGGATTCTGTCCTCGTACGGCGTGTATATGGTCAAGAAGGCCGATATGCTTAATGACGATGTCAAAGATTACAGACTCTACACCATGGCCAACGGCCTTCCTTATGCGGTTACGAGTAACTCATACAGTTTCAGGGACAATAACGGCTTCCTCTATATTCCCGGAAGACAGGGTGTTATCAGGGTCGACATTAACAACTATTATGAAGGCAAAAGCGAAATCAAAACAGCTATAAGAAGCATCTACTGTGACGACGTTGAGGTTAAGCAAAGTGAAGACGGAGTATACAGAATTCCCGCTTCCGACGGACGTATACAGATTACGGCTTCCGTAATGGATTACACTATGCTCAATCCTACGGTTCGCCTGTACCTTGAAGGTGTTAAGGACGAAGGAATTACCGTCTTAAAGAGCGATATAACCCCGCTTGAGTACACCAGACTTCCTTACGGCGACTACATACTTCATATACAGGTTCTTGATAAGATTAAGGGCAGTGTCATTCAGGAAGACACCTATAAGATGTACAAGACACCGAAGCTCTTAGAACTTTTGCTTGTAAAGATAGTTATAGCAATTCTGGCACTTGCTCTGGTGGCATTTCTTGTATGGAGAATCATGCACTCTACGCTTGCCAACAAGCAGTACGAGGAAATCAGAAAGGCCAAAGAAGAAGCGGAGCGCGCCAACACCGCCAAGTCCCGCTTCCTTGCCAATATGTCTCACGAAATTCGTACCCCCATCAATACGATAACAGGTATGAACGAAATGATTATGCGTGAAGACCCGACAGGTGTGCCCAAGAGCTATTTCCTGTCCATGATGAACTATTCTCTCGACATTAAAAACGCTTCGGAATCACTCCTCGGTCTTATTAACGACCTTCTCGACATGAGTAAGATTGAGTCCGGCAAAATGCACCTTGTGGAGCAGGAATACGATGTTGCGGAGAATCTTCGTTCAATCGTCTCCATGATTCGTGTTAAGAGTACGGAAAAAGAACTTACTTTTGACGTTGTAGTAGACGAACTTCTGCCTAAGCGTATGTATGGTGACGCAGGCAAAATAAAACAAATTGTTTTAAATCTTCTTACCAACGCAGTCAAATACACAAGCATCGGCGGCCTCGCACTTTATGTTTCAATGCAGGAGCGTAATGATGACATTGCAAGCCTCAGATTCTCGGTAGTCGATACCGGTATGGGTGTTAAAGAAGAGGACAAAGAAAAACTCTTTACCGCTTACGAGCGTCTGGACGAAGAGAAGAACAGCAGTATTCAGGGAACCGGCCTCGGCCTTGATATCTCGAGAAGATTTGCCGAGCTTATGGGAGGTAATCTCTGGGTAGAAAGTGAGTACGGAAAAGGCTCCGAATTCATACTTACGATTAATCAAAAAATCGTGGATGCGACACCACTCGGCGCATTTATCGAGCATGACGAAAGCAAGGCCAAGGGACCTTACGTTCCTCAGTTTATTGCGCCCGATGCCGACATCCTTGTAGTCGATGATAACCAGATGAACTTAAACGTTATGAAGGGACTCTTAAAGGCCACCAAGGTATTTGTCACAACCTCTGAAAGCGGCGAAGATGCGCTTAACAAGATTAAGGACCATCAGTTTAACGTTGTGCTTCTCGATCACATGATGCCCGGAATGGACGGTATCGAGACGGTTGCCGAGATACGAAAGATTTATCCCGATTTACCTGTCTATGCCCTTACCGCCAATTCAACAGCCGGCGAAGAGTTCTACAAGTCCAAAGGCTTTAACGGTTATCTTTCAAAGCCCGTTGAGCCCGAGATACTTGAAAAGACCATCATGAAGCATCTGCCCGAAGAAATGATGGAGAAGCCTACGCAGGCCGACGCGGTGGAAGAAATTACAGAGATTCCCGAAGATATGAAGTGGATCTACGAAACCGAAGGCGTCAGCGCCGAAGACGGTATCAAAGCTTCCGGGGGCGTGGCGAATTATATATATGCACTTAAATTGTTCCTTGACACTATCGATGACAATTCAAGGGTAATTAAAGATGCGTACGATAGTGGTAACATAAGGTTGTATACCATAAAGGTTCATGCGCTTAAGAGCTCGGCCCGCATAATTGGTGCATCCGTTCTTTCAAAGCTTGCCGAGCAGCTTGAAGACGCCGGCAACCACGACAACATGAACTTTATAAACGACAATACGGACAGACTCTTAAGCATGTACGAAGACTTTAAGGAGAAGCTAAAACTGCTTAAAGAGGAGGAAAAGAAAGCGGACAACCTTCCTCCGATTCCCGAGGATGAGCTTAAGGATGCATATTCTGCTCTTGCCGACGTGATACCGCAGATGGATTACGATGCGGTCGAAATGATACTGGCAAGTCTGCATGAATACAAACTTCCGGACGAAGACGAGATAAAAATGGCCGAGCTTGAAAAGATGCTTAAAACATTTGACTGGGACGGCATGGAACAATTAATGGGACTAAATTCATAAAAAGGGAGAGTAATTATGGGTGACACAGGAAACAGTATGGTTTTTATCGCGGAGAAAGAATCCTTTATCGTGCGCGTGCTTGTTAAGAAAGTTCAGGACGCGGGCGTGTTCTGCAGATTCGTGCCATATTCGGTTAACGATATCAACGCGGCATGGGGGGATGCCTCGCTGATTACGCTTTACATGGACGATGATGTACGTCCGAAGGATGAAGTGCTTCACTACCTTACCGACAGCCTCGAAGAAAAGAACAGTCAGGTAATCCTTCTCGGCGCGCAGCCCGAGATTGATTTCGTCAGCAAGCATATGTCAAGCGACCTTGTTTATAAGACATTTACAAGACCCATAGACAATGAGCAGTTCGCCAAGACCATCACCGAATACTACGATAAAGTCGATTCCGGTGAGTTCAAAAAAAGCATCCTGATAGTGGACGACGACCCAAACTACTTAAATGTGGTAAGACAGTGGCTTAAGAGCGACTATAAGGTATCCATGGCCAATTCGGGACTTCAGGCAATTAAGTTTCTTGGCAAGAACAAGGTCGACCTTATACTTCTCGATCACGAAATGCCGGTTACAAGCGGACCGCAGGTACTTGAAATGTTAAGAAACGATTCTGAGACCAAAAACATTCCCGTAATGTTTCTTACCGGCAAGTCGGACAAAGAAAGCGTTATGGCTGTAGTGGCATTAAAGCCCGAAGGATACTTCCTTAAGAACATTAAAAGGGGAGAATTGCTTGAAAAATTGCAGGAGTTCTTTATTCTTCACAAATAAGAGGAGCATTTGTTAATGTTTGATTTTTTGCGAGCACATCAACTTAATATTATGCTTTCGTTAAGTGTGGCCTGCTTTACGTTTGCGCTCCTTTTGTTTGTCACAAAGTTTCTTGAGCCCAAGCGCAAAAGAATCCTTATAGCCATGGAATTCACGGCTACATTCCTGCTTTTTTTTGACAGACTCGCATACATATATTCGGGTGTGGCGGGAAAGCGCGGGTATGTGCTGGTAAGGTTAAGCAATTTCTTTGTATTCTTCCTTACCGCCATGATTGTGCTTGTTTTTAACATGTACTTAATTGTCCTCATAAATAAGAGCGGCAGGATAAGTGTGGTACCAAACAGACTCAAATTTGTGGGCATCGCGGCGCTTATTGAAATGTTTATGGTAGTACTTAATCTGTTTACGGGAATGTACTATTATTTTGACGATGCCAACGTTTATCACAGAGGACCGGGATTCCTGCTTTGCTACATTATCCCTGTATTGTGCCCGCTTATACAGTATACGGTAATCAGGCAGTATCTGCGTAAGTCTGTCGGCCGACTGATATATACTTCATTGGTTCTTTACATATTCGTTCCTGTAGTTGTAGGTATCATTCAGATATTTGCTTACGGACTTTCCATCGTTAACATGGCTATGGTGCTTGTGTCCATTTCTCTTTATGTATTTACCTATCTCGATATTAACGATACCGTTGAGAGAGCGCATAAAATCGAGATGGGGCAATTGCAGGAAGAACAAAAGAACATGAAGCGCATGTTCGGGCGCATGACTACGGCTTTTGTTACTGCGGTTGAAAACAAGAGTATCTATTCAAAGGGGCATTCTGTCAGAGTGGCTTCTTTTGCAAGAAGACTTGCGGAGCTTGCGGGTAAAAACGAGGACGAAATAGATAAGGTATATTTCGCGGCACTTCTTCATGATGTGGGAATGGTAGGTATGCCTGATAACACCATGGATATCGATGAGGACAGTGAAGAAGGCAAGGAAATCCTTAAGCAAAAGCAGTTAGTCGGCAATGAAATCCTTTCAAGTATCACCGAATATCCGTATCTTAAAGAAAGTGCGTATTACAGAAATGAGCATTTCGACGGAACCGGCTCGCCCGAGGGGCTTAAGGGCAATAAGATTCCCGAGATTGCAAGAATTATCGCGGTTTGCGATGCTTTTGACACCATGTCTTCCAAGAACGGTTCAAGGGACGGACTGCCTTACCAGACGGTGAGAGAAGAGTTTATTAAGCGTTCGGGTACCGAGTTTGACCCCGAGTATGTCAAGTACATGATTAATATCATGGACAGTGACCGTACGGCGGCCAACTGGGATTACGATACCACCATAGAAAACGAATTACAGTGCAGGCATTACAGGGAGAGTATAACTGTCGGTGTGCCTGTTGTGGAAGCATATACCAATATAAGTTTTGACTGTATACCTACCAATTACGGTGCCGATGAGTTCTCGGCGCCTGCAATAGTGTTGTTCGATTCTTACGACAGGCGTATACACGATAAGCCTAATGAAATCGAAGAATACAGATGCTTTGAATACGGCGAGGTATGGTTTGACGGAAGATTTGTGTGTACCAACGCGCGTAACATTGTGGCAAGAACTGAGAAGAAAGAGCGCTCCGGCGGTTACGGGGATATGGGTTACCGTATCAAGGCGGCCAAAATCGGAGACCATATGAAGATGGAGCTTTCATATGCGGATACGCTGGTGCATGTTACGGTTGCACTTCCCGATACCACGAAGTCTGTTTATATAGCGCTTACCGGCGAGAACTGCCAGCTCAACAATATCGAGGCATCCCAGTCCGAGGATAAGATATCCGAATCCGATATTGAGCGTATCGTGTCCGAGTTTAATTTCACGGACAGACTTGAGTCCGATATTCCGAATGTTCAGATTAATACTTTCTGCTCGGATACGACGGAGAGCATCAAGGTTTCAGGCGAGCTTAAGCTTGTATTCCATGCTATGAGCCTTCCTAGTGCCAACCTTATATGGCATGTGCCGTTTGTAAGACTGTTTACTTCGGAAGACGGAACGGTGAACGGACCCGGCTTTAAGGAATACGCGCTTATTAAGCTAAACGGCGAATCCACGGGCGATGAAGATGCGGCAGAGAATCATCTGCATATGAAGAAGACGGATTCTTTTACCGACTGGGAAGACTGGAAGGTTAAGAACAGAGAGGGTTACGAGTGCACGGTTCAGATTGTCAGAAAATCTGACACGATAACCGTCACAACGGAGAACCTCGGAGTGCTGATAGAGAATACCACCAAGATATTCGATTCGTCCAAGGACGTCTACGTGACGCTTACCGGCGACGAAGTGGCGCTTACGGATATAAGAATAAGATAAAGGCAAAAGAAAACCTGTGCGGGTAGTTAAGCTCACACAGGTTTTTATATGCTTAATTACAGTAATTTGCGCAGGCAGAGGTTCGGTTCCATCTTGTCGAAGTTCCAGGTGTGGAAGGAGTCGCCCGCGCAGTATTTGTAATCGGGGCAGTCCTTGCAGGGACCGCACTTTCTGAAGTCGCTTCTGTAAATCTTAAAGCCGTTATCCCACACATCCTTAAATCTGTCGCGTCGGATGTTGCCTTCCACAAGCTCGGGGCGACGCTCGATATCGAGGCAGGCTCCGATGTTACCGTTGTACATGATGCTTGCAGTGTATACGCCCGCGTTGCAGAGGAAGTACCACTTGCGGACTTCGCGCTCGTATTCAATGGGAAGGAAGTGAGAGCAACCGTAGGTGACTTCCATAGTGGACTCGAATCGGTGGGTCTTAATAAAGTCGAGAACATACTTGTATTCGTCCACCGTAAGCATAAGCTCGGGGTTATCCTTGGCACGGCCGATGGGCTCGATGTTGATAACGCGCCAGGAGCGGATGCCGAGGGCTTTCATGATTTCATACATTTCGTCAAGCTCACCGATGTTTCTGTGATGCACGACAGTGGTAACCTGGACGTGGTTAAAGCTCTTTTCGTTAAGGAGATTCCTGATGCCGGCCATGGTGCGTTCATAGCTTCCGGGCACTTGTCTGAACCAATCGTGGGTGTCCTTAAGACCGTCTACACTGATTGATATGGTGCGCATGCCGGTTTCTGCGAGCTTATGAGCCACTTCGGGGGTGATGAGGGTGCCGTTGCTGGTCATGCCCCAGTCAAATCCGAGCGAGTGAGCGTACCCCATGATGTCAAAGAAATCTTTATTAAGAAGGGGCTCACCGCCGGTGATGCAAAGGCGAAGCGTGTCGGTACCGAAATCCCTTTTTACATCGTCAAGGATATGCTTCCATTCGGCAGCGGAAAGGGGCGCTTCTTCGGAAATGTCGCCACACTTGGAACCGCAGTGCAGACAGTGCTCGTTGCAGTTAATCGTAAGCTCGAAAAATAAAGAATGCAAAGCGGGATGAGGCCTTAACTCCTCATCCCTGTATTCTGCAAGTTGATTTAAATGTTTTCTTTTGACAGAGTCGGATAATCCTGAATTGCTCATGGTGGTTACTCCGTAGCGTCTTTTTCGCCTGCGGGAGGGCCGTAGACGGGCTCGGCAATGTTGTCGGCGGGCTTGAAATTATCGTCGCCGCCGGAAATGTCCTGCTTAAGATTCGCAGACACGTCGTGGGCACTCGTGTTGCCGGAAGTGTCTTCGCGGAAGGAAAAGTTGGAGCTTATGTCTGACATAGGTTCTTCCTCTGTAGGTGTTGTATCTTCATCGGGTTCCTCGCCGAACCATTCGGGAGGGCCGTATACGTCTTCGTTTAAATTATTGGCGGGGTCGTATTCATCTTCGCTTGAAAAAGAAGGTCCGTAAAGGGTATCGGGTGCATTTTGGGCAGGGTCAAACGGCTCACCGCTGCTTCCGCATGCAGATGCGAAAAGAGCCGATACCATGCCTATAATGGCGAGTACGCCGCGCTTCTTGGTCTTTCTTCTCATAGGTGTACCTCATATGTACATTCACTTGTTAAATAGACTTTAACACACTATCAATATCCTTGCAAATAACCGAGGTTTCATCTATTATTAATTTTGACTCTAAATAGGGGGAGGATGTGTTCATATGGAACCTATTATTACAAGTTTACTTGAAACAGATGCCTACAAATTTTCTATGGGGCAGGCTATTTACCATCAGTTCAGCGAGTACAAGACCACATGGTCTTTTAAGTGCCGTAACGAAGAAGTGCATTTTACACCTGAGATGGTGGAAGAGATTAAGCGTCAGATAAGGATGTATTGCGATCTTCGATTCAAAGAAGATGAGCTTGACTATCTCAACAACATTAAGTGGATCAGAGGCTCGTACGTGGATTTCTTAAGACTTTGGAAGCCTCGTTTCGATGATTTTTCTTTTGGCACGGATGCGCCTTGCGGACTTACCATCGAGACAAGAGTCACACGGCTTAATACTTCTATGTATGAGATTCCCACACTTGCCATTGTCAATGAAGTGTACTTCAGAATGGCATATGATTATAACAAACTCTTTGAGAGCTTCAAGGAGCGTCTCGAAGATAAGATTAAGAAGCTTGAAGCAGGCGAATACGAGCTCGGTGCTTTCTCGGAGTTTGGTTTAAGAAGAAGACTGTCCGGTGAGGCTCAGGATCTTGCGGTACTCGAGCTTTCGACCGCACATCTTAAGAATTCTAAGTTCGTCGGAACGTCGAACGTATATCTTGCCAAGAAGCACAATCTTACACCCGTCGGCACCATGGCTCACGAGTGGATTATGTGCGTAGGACAGGGTAACCACAAGCACAATCCCGCATATTCCAACTGGTATGCACTTGATGCATGGGTTAAGGAATACGGTGTATTAAACGGAACCGCTCTTACGGATGCAATTACTACCAAGTGCTTCCTTAAGGACTTCCAGCTTACTTTCTCGACTCTGTTCTCGGGCGTTCGTCACGATTCGGGCGACCCTTACGAGTGGGGCGAGCTTATGATTGAACATTACAAGTCTCTTGGTATCGATCCCTTAACCAAGACTTTGCTTTTCAGCGACAGCCTTGATTTTGAGCGCGCTACTAAGATTTGCAGATACTTTAAGGGTAAGGCCAAGACCGCTTTCGGTATCGGTACATTTATTGCCAACGATACTTGCGTTCCCGCACTTAACATTGTTATGAAGACTACCGCCTGCAACGGCTGCGATGTGGCCAAGATTTCCGATGTGGAGGGTAAGAGCGTATGCAAGAACCCCGACTACGTACATTACTTAAAGCGTTGTATCGAGTGGCGTATGAACAATGAGACAGGAGATTCTCTCCGCGTATAAGAGGTATTCTTTATGAATATGGATTTTGAAAGAAAGCTTGCGATTCCCATGGAGGTTAAGGAGATGTATCCCTTAACCGAGGACCTTCGCCAAGTTTTCGAAAGAAGAGACAAGGAAATAAAGGGCATTTTCGACGGTACGGATAACCGTATTCTGCTTATAATCGGACCGTGTTCCGCCGACAATGAAGTGAGCGTGCTTGATTATTTTAACAGGCTTCGCGGCCTTGCCGATGAGGTAAGCGAGAAGATTTATATTATTCCGCGCCTTTATACCTCCAAACCCCGTACCACGGGTGAGGGATATAAGGGATTCTTACATCAGCCGAACCCTAATGAGAAGCCCGATTTGTTCAAGGGTATTATCGCTACGCGTGAGATTCATATGCGTACCATTAAGGAGACAGGCTTTACATGTGCCGACGAGCTTTTGTATCCAGAGAACTACAAGTATGTAGACGACCTGCTCGGCTACGTGGCTATAGGTGCGCGTTCCGTTGAGGATCAGCAGCACAGACTTACCGCAAGCGGTATCGAGGTGCCTGTAGGTATGAAGAACCCTACCAGCGGTGACTTAACCGTTATGATGAACGCAATAACTGCAGCCAGCACGGGACATTCTTTTATCTATCGTGGCTGGGCGGCTCACTCAAAGGGCAACCCTTATGCACACGCGGTACTTAGAGGCTTTAACGATATGAGAGGTCTTGCATCGCCCAATTATCACTTTGAGGATGTTATGCGCCTTAAGGCATTGTATGACAAGACAGAGCTTCCACATCCCGGGGTTGTTATTGACTGCAATCACTGCAATTCCGGCAAGAACCCGCTACTTCAGGGACGTATCATCAAAGAGGTTCTTTCTTTTTGCAAGGACAGTTCTGATGCGAAGAGCCTTGTTAAGGGTTTCATGGTCGAAAGCTACATCGAAGACGGCAATCAGAAAATCGGCGGCGGCGTATACGGCAAGTCCATTACCGACGCCTGCTTAGGCTGGAAGAAGACCGAGAAACTGGTCAAAGAAATAGCAGAGATGCTGTAAATAAATGAGAAGTCAGGAATTTTGGAGATACGATGAAACACTGGTTATTTATATTTGCACTTTGGGGCATTCTTGCAGGTGTTAATAATGCCACAGATAAGGACGCTGCGGAACCCGAGCATTATCTGCTTGAGACTCCCGCGGTGGAAGAGATAGAAGAAGTCGAAGAAGAGATTGAGGAAAAAGTTATCGAAATTCTTGAAGATAAGGATAATGAGTACTCCTCGACCATCAAGCGGCTTGATTTGTCCGGAAAAGGTATTGAGGGTACCGGATATGCTTTTGTTAAGGACAATTTCTTTTATGCAGTATTATCGGTCAAAGAATCAACGGGCACAAGAAACAGTTTTTTAAGAAAAACGGACATTGCTACCGGCAAGGCTTCAGGCAAGGATTTAAACTTAAAGGGTGACTTTATGGATGTGGATGTCAAGAAGATCGTGCCTTGCGGGGAAGACGGATATATAGCTGTTGTTGAATCTGCCGATGATGGGAAGACCTCGGTTTATCTGGTTAAATATTCCGATAACGGTAAGGTAAGCTATAAAGTTGACCTTGCTGAGGCAGCAGATGCGAGCATAAATGCCGAGACTCTTACGGGTCTTGCGTCCGACGGAGGCTTTACATATGTTGCCATCGACGGACAGGTACTTGTATTTGACGAAGATATGGAGCTTAGCAAGCAGATAATTCCGGCCAATACTCCACGCATTTGCCTGGACAAAGAAGGCCTTGCGTACTATATCGAGTCGGGGAAAGGCGCTTTATACGCATACAATCCTTCTATCGAAAGATCGATGGATGTGACTGTAATAGAGGGCGGCAATGCTGTTTTCGGAGGAGACAAGAACGAGGTGTTTGTTTCCGACGGAAAGTCGATTTATGCCTGTGACTATCTTTATAAAACAGCTACCAGGCTTTTTGATTTTGCAGATGTGGATATCTCTGCGGTGTCTTTTGACGACGTATACAAAGATGCCGAGGGCAATTTAAACTTTGTATTTGACAAGTTAGTCGGCAGAGATTATCTGACACCCGAAGGTGTAACCGATGTTTATTACATAGCTACGGTTACGGGTACTTCAGTTACAGAAGATTCCACCAAGTACGAGGCTGAGATAGAAGCATTCAATCCGGAAACTCAGGGCGAAAGCAATATTTATTGTTTTGCCGAAGACGGACTTTTATATAGTGTGGTATCGGTTTCGGACAAAAAGAACGGCTTGCATGACGTACTTCGCACAAGAGATGCGCTGACCTACGAGCAGATCGGCGAGGATGTGGATCTTTCCAAGTCATCTAAGACCATGTTTGCCACTAAGATTGCGCCGGCAGGCGACAAGGGATATGTGCTTCTCGGATATGATTACGAGAACGACACCACTATAGATATTCTTGCAAGAATCGACACTGACGGGGCTCTTATCAAGAAGAAAAACCTTTACGACATTCTGGGCTACAGCTTCGGCGAAATGATTGTTATGTCCTTAAAGTCAGACGGTACTTACATATATGTTTCATACCTTCCGACTACGGGAGACGAGCAATACTTTTCAAAGACGGTTGTTCTTGATGAAAACTTAAATGTAGTTAAAACGCTCGGCACCAACGCTTCAAGCGTTTGCTTCGGAGGCGACAACCTTGTGTACCTTCTCGACGCATACAATGAGTGCCTGTCATCATACAATCCCGTGACCAAGGAACTTAAAGAGAACCTTGTCACTATTAAATTTGCAGACAGTATTTACAGAGGCGCCAAGGATGAGATATTTGTATGCGAATATGAGTGCTTGTCATCCTACAATACGACCACCGGCAAATATAAGAAGCTGTTCAATTTTTCAGAGCTCGGGCTTACAACAAGCTTCGTAGAATCTGTATTCCGCGGTAAAGACGGAAACATTCATGTTGTTTATGAAGACTATGCGAATGATAATATCGGAGTGAAAATTGCTCACATTGCACCGGTCAAAGAAAACGCGCTTGACGCAGTTTCAAAAACCGTTACCAAGAAGAACGGAGAGAAGAGGGAATACTCCGCAACGGAAGATACTCTCAGCACCAATGAAGCCGCTGATAAGAATCCGAGAATTATAAACGTATACGACGGAATAATGTATGCTGTCGTAATGCTTGAGTCCGAAGAAAACGGTAAGAAGACTTACCACGATTACTACAGAACTTACGACGTTGCAACCGGAGAGCAGATAGGTGAAGATGTTCTTGTTACCGATGAACTTAACAACTATAACCTTTGGAACATGTTCAGAACCTCCGACGGCGGTTTTGTCGCATCGGGAGATGCATACGAGAACTTATCGCAGTATGACTGCATAGTGAGAATTTCCAAGGACGGCAAGGTTCTTAAGGCTGCCAATGTTACAGAGATTATAAAGTCATTTGGCAATTATTCCATAGTTATGGGCACCAAATTCGACGGAGCTTATACGTATATTCCTCTTCAGGCAGACGATGCTGCGGGCGGATACCAGATGGTTATCGTGCTTGATGAAAACTTTGAGTTTAAAAGAATTCTTGTGACATCATATAATGTCGATGTCGCGATAGGAAGTGACAATCTTGTATATGTACTTGACGGATATAATGGTAAGTTAAGCGTTTACGAGCCCTCTTCCGATACGATTTTGGAATTAAAGTCCAATATCGGAGTCTGCTTCGGCATGTACTCCGGTGACAAGGATGAACTACTTATCGAAGGCTCCGAAGACGAAGTGTTCTGCTACAAGCCTAAGGAGGGAACGGTAACAAAACTCTTTGATTATAAGAGTCTTGGAATCGAGCCTTATTATCTGACAGACATAAGCTGCGATGCATACGGAGCCATTCACATGGTATATGCTACCAAGACCGGTTCCGGACAGTTACAGTTAGCGCACATAGTAAGAACCAAATAATGATTAAGGTTGAAGGAAGAGTACTTCGGTACCCTTCCTTTTTCTTTGGCCGGTGAATTTAACAATTGTTAAGAATTATTAATTTTTTGCTATATCGGTTGAATCATGCGGGCAGATTAAGCTACAATCTATATTGCAGTGTTCAATTATTGATACAGTACATAAATGGGGGTACAAAATGAAACGAGTTAAAGTGTTGGTATTGGCAGCAGTACTTGTTCTTTTGACAGTATGCATGACATCCTGCGGTAAGCAAAAGACTGAGGACGCTAAACCCGAGAAAAGCGGTACGTCAAGCTCGGCCCAAACGACTTCTGAAGCGGTCAAAGAAGACGACGGCGTCTACAGGGCAACTATTGAAAAAATCGAGAGAAACAATTCTGAGGGGGAGTACGAGGACTTCAAATTCTGTAAAGACGGTAAGTTATACTACACGGTCAGCAAATACAATCAGGAGACCGAGGAATCAAGATCGGTCATCAGAATCGTTGATTCGGAAACAGGCGAGAAAATCGGAGATGACATAGAGCTTAAGTTTGAGGACGACAAAACATACCTTTCTATGCTTGTACCTGCGGGAGATGATGCGTTTGTCTTTTCAGCATATTCTTATGACGGATTAAACCAGAACATCTTTATAGGCAAGTGTTCTGTGGATGGAACCGTGCTTAACTTAATAAATTACAGAGACCTTCCCGGTGCCGCCGAGGAGGAGTATCTGACGGGGAATATTGTAAGTGACGGCACAAATGTATATTTGGCTATCGGCAACAAACTGGTAATGCTTGACGGAGAACTCAGGTACAAAAAGGCAATCATGGATATCAATTATCCCAATATGTGCGTGGGTAATGACGGCTTGCTGTATGTTTTCAAGGACTATCAGGACGAGCTTTCAAGCTATGACCCAAAGACCGACAAAGTTGAAGAGAATATCGTCACTGTTCCTTCCGTATCTTACCTTTATGCCGGCGGAGAAGATGAACTTTTGATTGCGAATTCTTCTTCGCTTAAGAGTTTAAATACGAAGACTTGGGAAACTGTGAGACTGTTCGATTTCCTTGACATAGATATCGGCCAGCAGGGTTTTCAATATATGTACAGAAAATCAGACAGTGAAATTGTTCTGCATTTCTACATAACGGAAGAGCAGGAAATGGACATGGGTGACGGCAATAAACAAAGAGCCATGGTGATGGTACCCAGAAAAGCTACGGTCAAGCGTTATGAAAAGGGCGAGGTCCCGGAGGTTGAGATTATCACACTTGCGTGCTATTATGCCAATCCCGAAGTAACGAAGGCGGTAACATCATATAATCAGGCTCATCCCGACACCAAGGTTAAGATTAAATGCTACAGCGATAATTACAGTGACTGGGATGAAATGCAGGAGGCATTCGACAGAGACATACTTGAAAATGCAGGTTATGACATAATCATGTTTGACAGCAGTAATTACGGCAAGTATTCGGACAAGGGCCTTTTGGAAGACTTGATGCCGATTCTTGAAAACGATCCTTCTTTTGACATAAATGACTACTACGAGAAGATTCTTTTTGCGGCCAAAGAAGGCGATAAGCTGTACTCAGTGACAACCGGTGCTTACCTTGCCGCTTTTATGGGTAATGAGAAAGTATTCGGCAAAAATGAAAAACTGTCGGTTGAAGATATTTACAATGCAAGAAAGCAGATGGGCGACATTCCGTTTATATCTTACGGGTCCAATTTAAACGTACTTTTCACAATGATTCAAAACGATTACAGATTGTTCCTCGGAGGGGAAGAGGGAGTATATAACTTTAATACCGAGGAATTCAGGGAGTTGTGCGAGTTTGCCGCTACCTTCCCCGATTGGAATGACGGAATGAGCAATATGTACGATACTCAGTATGACGACATGAAGGATGGAAAGATTGTCCTTATGAGCGAATACTATTCGGGTGGCGAAACCTACCTTCTTGACCGTGCGAGAGCAGGCAAAGACATGAGAGCTTACGGGGCGCCTTCTTTGGACGGAAACGGATACTATATTTCGCCTGCGTCAAGACTTTCCGTTAACGCTTTCAGCAATCACAAAGAAGAAGCGTGGGAGGTTATAAAGGGATTATTAAACAGCAAGCCCGACTTTCACGGTTACCAGTTCAGAGCCAGCAAAGAAGTTGCAAAGGCAGACCTTGACAGCCTTTACAATTGGTGCAACAGCAACAACGGCTTTGGCGCGAGAGTGGGAATCAATGATGAAGAATTTATCCTCACTATGGACGAAGAGGACATGAAAGTCATCGATAACATGATCGAGGGTGCAACGTTTGCCTGTGAGATGGACGATACCATAAGGGAAATAATCGCCGACGAGATAGAGTCGTATTTTCACAAGGAAAAATCACTGGATGATGTTATAAACGTTATACAAAAAAGGGTAAATCTCTACTTGGAAGAGAAAAAATAATATTTGGGGTACATATGAGATTAATTAAGACTTGCGCAACGGTAACGTTGATGCTTTTAATGGTAGGCTTAGCGGCTTGCAGTAAAGATAATGTCAGTGGGGAAACTCTCGCTGTTTCTGACAAGGCTGGTTCCGCGGCCGGAGAAAGCAACATCGCAGAACTAAAAGAAGATGACGGGGTGTATATTGCCACTATCGAAAATTTTGAACTTACAGATGCCAATGGGGAGGAGGTACGTTTTTCCTGTTACAAAGACGGAGAGATATACGGAACGGTTTATAAGTATATCGAAGAGATAAAACAGTATGCGGACTATATCAGAATTATAGATGCTGAAACGGGCAAAACCAAGGGTGACAATATTGAGCTTATTGATAACGACGGCAACCATATTGTTGTCTCGATGATAGCGCCCGTTGATGATCAAGAATTGGCGGTTTTGGCCAATTTCTATACCGATAACCACGAAGTTTGTATTCTTTATCTTGCAGATAAGTCCGGTAATATAAAGGCGGTTAAAGCGCTTGATGAGGTGCCCGGTTTAAGTGAGGACGCATATGCAGGCAAGATGATATCAGACGGCACATATGTGTATGTGCTTTATGATGGAAAGCTTCTTGCTTTTGACAGAGAACTGAATTATAAAAAGACGGTTCTTGAGAGCGATTATGTCAATTTCTGCGTGGGCAATGATAATCTTTTGTATATTATGGATTCCCTGGGCAACGGTAAGCTTTCAAGTTATGATGCGGTTAAAGATAAATATATTGAAGAAGTTGCTGACTTTCCGATGGGCAATGTAATATGTCCCGGTATAGGAGATGAACTGCTTGTAGAAAGTTCGTCTTTCATAAGAAGCTACAATGTAAAAACCGGTGAAAGCACTAAACTCTTTGACTTTACGGATGTAGGATTCACTCCACAGGTAATAAACAGTATGTATCGCGATAAAGCCGGAGATATACATATTTTGTACTATGAACTCGGTGAAAAGACGGTGGAGAACGAGTATGGCGGATACGATACGATTCAAACCATGATAAGCAAGTGCGCTTTGCTGAAGCGTTTCGATAAGTCCGAAGTTCCGCAGACAGAGGAGATACGTATCGCATGCAATTACTATAATGACGATGTCAGAAAGGTGATTAACGAATTTAACCTTTCTCATTCGGATGTCAAAATAAAGATAAAGGCCTATTCGGAAGAGTATTCCGACGATGAAGCGATGCAGACGGCAATGGAGCGAGATATCCTAAACAGAGAGGACTATGATATATATTGTCTATACTCAAGCGATGTCAAAAAGTATTCTGATAAGGGACTTTTTGATGACTTGATGTCATACATTGAAAATGATCCTTCTTTCGACATAAGCAAGTATTATGAAAATGGGATTTTAGCCATGAAAGAGGGGGACAAACTTTACGGGATAGTTACCGATGTTATGTTGGGATCTCTGGCAGGAGACGTAACGGTATTCGGAGACAAAGAATGTCTTACGCTTGAAGATATAATAGACGCAAGAAAAAAGTATCCGGATATTTCTTATATGTCCGATGCCACAGACTTAATCGTTGTGTCGATGCTTATAAATCTCTATGACTATACGTATTATCTAGGCGGAGAGCCGGGTACATATAGTTTTGATACCAAAGAGTTTAGGGAACTTTGCGAACTCGCAAGGACGTTTCCCAAAAGCTCAGGTGACGGATTATACATGTACGCATCAGGCCCTGTTGATTCAAACGATGTGAAACTCCTTACGCCTGTATACTATGGTTCCGAGAATGTACTTTTGAGTCGGGCGGCCTACGGCAAGAAGCACAAGTCATACGGCGCACCTTCCACTACAGGAAACGGCTATTTCATTCATCCGGTTAAAGCGTATTGCATAAGCGCAACCAGTTCTCACAAGGAAGAGGCATGGAAAATAATAAAGAATCTGCTAGATGCCAAGCCGGACTATTTCGGGTCACAGTTCAGAGTCAATAAGGAATTGTTCATGCAAGATCTTGAAAATATGTATGACCGAGCCAACGCAGATTATCCGGGCAGTGTGACTGTGGGTGGAGTGACATATACGCTTTCTATGTCCAAAGAAGACATTTCCTTAATTGAGCAAATGATGTCAGGTGCACAACCCGTTAGCAATTTGGACGGACCTGTATACGATATTATGACGGAAGAACTCCCGGCATATTTCGCAGGCGAAAAATCGCTTGATGATGTGATTGGAATAATGCAAAAACGCGTCAATCTGTACCTTGAAGAAAAGAAACAGTAAGATATATATATACTATTATTTAAGGGGTATGCATTGATGAAGAATGTAAAGCGGTTTCTCTCAGTCACGGCAGCAGTACTCGGAATATTGAGCCTTGGCGGTTGTGGAGCCAAAGAACAGGTTAGCATCGCAAGCGAAGATAAGACACCGGTGCAGATAAGCGCAGAAGAGTCGACGCTTGAGGATGATGGAGTCTATATCGGCAGTATCAGGAAACTCACCGGAGAGTTTGATGAAATACGGGCCAATTTTGTACTCGCAAAAGATGGAATCCTTTATTTTACTCAGAATGAAATTGACAAAGAAGAAGGCAGAAATCACAGCATTCTTTTGCCGATAAATCCTGCTACCGGGGAGCTGGAGGGGGAGCCTCTGAAGCTTGGCGAGTGGGCTGATGCGTTATACATTTCTTCGGCGGTAACGCTTGCGGATGATTATATTTTTCTTGCATACGAGTTTCAGGGCGATGATTCAGAGATAATTCTTACGAGATGTTCCAAGGATGGCACGGTAATTACGCAGAGGCCTTTAAAAGACATGTCACAAATCCCTGTGGAAGACCCGTCTATTGTAAGGATAGTAAGCGATGACGGCAATTTATACCTGATTACTGACGGTGTTGTGACGTTGCTTGATAATGAACTCGGGTTCAAAAAAGTTCTTTTGAATGCAGGGTATAACAACGGATGCGTCGGACCGGACGGATTGATTTACTTTGTGGATTTTCTGTCAGGTAATATGTCAAGTTATGACGCAGGTTCCGATAAGGTAAAAGAAAATATTCTGAATATCCCTTCGGCATCCGAAGTATATGCGGGAGCAGAAGGCGAGCTGTTGGTAAGTACGGGACATTCACTTAAAAGTGTAGACTTAAAGTCTCTGGAGGTAACTGCTCTTTTTGACTATATCGATGTAGGTTTAAGCAATGTTGCGGAAAGCACCATATATAGGGATGATGCCGGTGACATTCATATCTGCTTTGGCAAGAACAGCGATGTTGCTGTAGGTGGTCAGAGTGTAGGCGCGCTTGTGCCGTTTGTAGATGACATCAGACGTTATTCCAAAGAAAATGCTCCGCAGGCTGACGAGATAAGGATTGCCTGCCTTTATATGAATTCGGATTTGCGGGAAGTTATTAACGATTATAAGCTTGCTCATCCCGAAATAAGAATCAATATAAAGTCATATGACGAGAAACATGGCGATTTCAATGAAGTACTGGAAGCAATAGATGCGGATATTATAAACGGCGCGGTGTATGATGTATGGGTTCTTGATGGAATACCGGTGCGCAAATATTCGGAGAAAGGTCTTTTTGAAAACCTCTTGCCGTATATTCAAAGCGATTCTTCTTTTGACATAAGCAAGTATTATGAAAACGGCCTCATGGCGTTAAAAGAAGGAGACAAATTGTATGCACTTACGAGCAAGGTGTACCTTGAAAGCTATGTGGCAGATAAGGATGTATTTGGCAATAAGGAAGCCCTGAGTTTTGATGATATTGTCAGTGCCAGAGAGCGGTATATAGATATACCGTTTATTGCTACGGGATACTGTGACAGTGTATTTACGAGGTTCTTAAGAACGGATTATACGATGTTTCTGGGCGGCCGTGTAGGCGTGTATGATTTCGAAACGGAAGAGTTTGAGAAGCTTCTTGCTTTTGCCGGGAGCTTTCCGAGTTGGACAGAGGAGCAACAAAGAGGTTACAATGCATACGCCGAGATTATGGAGGGAAATGCGAAGTTCAGGTTTGCCTCACATACAGGTGTTTTAAACTTTCTGCTTGACAGGGGGGCATTTGGGAATAAGGCAAGGTTTTATAAAATAGAATCGTCGAGCGGGAGCCATTTCTATATTTCGCCTTCAGGTTGCTTTGCCATCAGTACAATGAGTACCCACAAAGAAGAAGCGTGGGAATTATTGAAAGGCTTCCTTGATGCTAAAGATTATTCATCGGGATTAGAATACAGAGTAAATAGGGATGCATTCAAAACCGGTATTCATGATTCATGGGCATATTCCAAAGAAGACAGTGCATTCACATATCGGGGGTTGAAGATTCCTACCTATATGACAGAGGCAGACGGGAATATCATCATAGATATGATGGAGCAGGCGATAGCCACCCCGGAACTTGATGCTAAAATCTGGGACATAATCGAGGAGGAAGTGTCGTATTATTTTGCCGGAGAAAAAACGCTTGAAGAGACCGTTAAAATACTTCAGAAACGCGTAAATTTGTACCTCGAAGAATCCCGTTAACAACTATATTTCGTACAGTTTCGGAAATGTATCTACAAGAACATGTGGTGCGAGGTAGACATAACATACAACATGTAGGAAAAAACATGTCATCAAAACGCAATATGTAGTTGTAATCTCAGAATAATGATGCTATAATCAAAGCGCGTGGATAAAACTGTCCACGCGCCAAACTTTTAGTGGGAGGAACACTTAAATGAAAAAATTTTTATCACTTATGCTTGCGTTAGTGATGGTTGCTTCTCTTTGCACCGGTTGTGGCGCTAAGAAGGCTGACACCTACGAAATCGCTCTTGTTACCGACGTAGGTAACATCGATGACAAGTCCTTTAACCAGGGCGCTTGGGAAGGTGTTAAGGAGTACGCTGAGAAGAACAAGAAGACTTACAACTACTATCGTCCTTCAGAAGACTCCACCGAAGCTCGTGTTGAGACCATCAAGCAGGCTATCGACAAGGGAGCAAAGGTTGTTGTATGTCCCGGTTACTTATTCGAAGATGCTATCTACGAAGTACAGGATCAGTACGCTGATGTACAGTTCTTACTTCTTGATGGTGAGCCTCATACTGCAGACTACTCCGTTTACAAGACCGCTGACAACACTCACAACATTCTTTACAAAGAAGAGCAGGCCGGCTACCTTGCAGGTTATGCAGCAGTTAAAGAAGGCTACAGAAGCCTCGGCTTCTTGGGCGGTATGGCTGTTCCCGCAGTTATCCGTTACGGCTACGGCTTCGTTCAGGGCGCTAACGATGCAGCCAAGGAACTTGGCGTAGAAGGCGACGTTTCCATTAAGTACTGGTACTGTGGTGGATTCGCTCCCAGCGATGATATCAAGACCAAGATGTCCGGTTGGTACACAGCAGGCACAGAAGTAGTATTCTCCTGTGGTGGCGGTATCTACCTTTCATGTACAGCAGCTGCTGAAGCAGCAGGCGCTAAGGTTATCGGTGTTGACGTTGACCAGTCCGCAGAATCTGCTACAATCATTACTTCTGCTATGAAGGAACTTGCTAACTCTGTTGTACTTGCACTTACCGATCTTTATGCTAACGGTGGCAAGTGGCCCGCAGACCTTGGTGGAAAGACTTCCGTACTCGGCGCTGTTGAAGGTTGTGTAGGTCTTCCTACCGCAACATGGTCCATGAAGAACTTTACTGTTGATGAATACAAGACCTTATTTGAAAAGGTTAAGAACGGTGAGATTTCTATTTCCAACTCTACAGACGCAGCTCCCGCAGTTGCAATTACTGTAGATTATCAGGAGTAATCCTTTCTAAGATCTAAGTAAATCACGAGGAGGATGTTGCACCATTGCTAATGCGGCATCCTCCTTTTTTCCAAAAGAGGTATGTATGAGCGATTATGTAATTGAGATGCTGAACATCACCAAGAGATTCCCTGGCATTGTGGCCAATGACAACATTACGCTTCAGCTTAAAAAAGGTGAAGTTCATGCTCTGCTTGGGGAGAACGGCGCCGGTAAGTCCACGCTTATGAGCGTTTTATTCGGACTCTACCAGCCTGAAGAAGGATGTATTAAGAAAAACGGCGAAGTGGTCAAGATTAACGACCCCAATGACGCCAATGCACTTCATATCGGTATGGTTCACCAGCATTTTAAACTTGTTGAGTGCTTTTCAGTGCTTGACAACATTATTCTGGGCGTTGAACCTAATAAAATGGGCTTTTTGCAAAAGAAAGAAGCTCGTGCGAAAGTACTTGAATTAAGCGAAAAATACGGGCTTAAGGTCGATCCCGATGCCCTTATCGAAGATATATCGGTAGGCATGCAGCAGCGTGTCGAGATTTTAAAGATGCTTTATCGTGAGAACGAAATCTTAATCTTTGACGAGCCTACCGCAGTTCTTACTCCTCAGGAAATTGATGAGCTCATGGAAATCATGAGAGGCTTCAAGGCTGAGGGTAAGTCCATTCTTTTTATAACACATAAACTTAACGAAATCATGGCAGTTGCCGACCGTTGTACCGTACTTAGAAAGGGTAAGTACATGGGTACCGTTAATGTAGCCGATACCACCAAGGAAGAGCTTTCCAAGATGATGGTAGGCCGTAACGTTAACTTCAAGGTAGACAAGTGCGATTGTAAGCCCGGCGAGACTGTATTTAAGGCTGAGCACGTTACCGTTCCTTCCAAGCTCCATAAGAAGAACGCTGTCAACGATGTTTCCTTTGAAGTTCGCGCAGGTGAGATCGTATGTCTTGCAGGTATCGAAGGTAACGGTCAGACCGAGTTTGTACAGGGTATTACCGGTCTTACCAAGATGTCTTCCGGACGTATCGAACTCCTTGGTAAGGACATCACCAATGCTACTATCCGAGAGAAGTCCATCATGGGTATCAGCCATATTCCCGAGGACAGACACAAACACGGACTTGTACTTGATTATTCCCTGGAGCAGAACCTGGTGCTTCAGCAGTACTGGGAGCCTCAGTTCCAGCACAACGGATTTATCAAGCAGCAGGCAGTGCGTGAATATGCCGAGAAGCTTATCGACCGGTTTGACGTAAGAAGCGGTCAGGGTCCCATCACCACAGCCCGCAGCATGTCAGGCGGTAACCAGCAGAAGGCTATCATCGCACGCGAGATCAGTAAGGATCCCAAGCTCCTTATCGCAGTTCAGCCTACCCGCGGACTTGACGTCGGAGCTATTGAATATATTCATAAACAGTTGGTCAAGGAACGTGACGAAGGCAAGGCAGTTCTTCTTGTTTCCCTTGAACTTGACGAAGTTATGAATGTCAGCGACAGAATTCTCGTTATGTATGAAGGCGAGATAGTGGGAGAGTTCGATCCCAAGACAGTAACTGTTCAGGAGCTCGGTCTTTACATGGCCGGTGCCAAGAGACAGGACGGACATGACAGTAAGAAGGAGGAAGCTTAACATGAAGAATTATTTCAAGAGTAAAGGCTTCATAACCGTTCTTGCTTCGGTTATTTCGATTGTAGTCGGCCTGTTAATCGGTTTTATTTTGCTTATAGTATTTAATCCCGCATACGCTGTAGGAGGCTTAGGAAGCATTGTATCAAAGGGCTTCTCTAGTTCCGATAAGTTTGCGAAGGTTTTGTATCAGGCGGCACCCCTTATTATGACGGGTCTTTCCGTGGGCTTTGCTTTTAAGACAGGTCTTTTCAACATCGGTGCCACAGGACAGTATACGGTAGGTGCTTTCATGGCACTCGTATTCGGTATTCAGTTCCAGATGCCTTGGTGGGTATGCCTCCTTGCCGCAATGCTTGGCGGAGCAATTTGGGGCTTTATCCCCGGTATTTGTAAGGCACTCTTTAACGTTAACGAAGTTATTACATCCATCATGTTTAACTGGCTCGGCCTTTTCATGGTGAACTTACTTCTTAACAACATGCCTGTAATGCTTGCAGATCACTGGGGCGCATCCAATAAGGACCGTACCGCTGCACTTGCATCAGCCAATCCCTCGGCTATCATCCCGAAGCTTGGCCTTAACGAATTGTTCCACTCCAACTACATGAATATCTCGATTTTCATCGCAATCATTATTGCGGTAGTAATCTACATCATCTTAGAAAAGAGAACATTCGGTTACGAACTTAAAGCCTGCGGCTTTAACAAAGACGCAAGTATTTATGCCGGCATCAACGCTAAGCGTAACATCGTGCTTTCAATGGTTATTTCCGGTGCCCTTGCAGGTATCGGTGGCGGCATCTACTACTTAAGCGGTACCGCTCAGTACACCATCGTTAAGTCACTTCTTACCATGGGCTTTAACGGTATCCCTGTTGCACTCCTTGGCGCATCAAGCCCCATCGGTATTATCTTTGCGGCATTGTTTATTTCCTACATTCAGGTCGGCGGCGAAGCCCTTCAGCCCGAATATGCCAAGGAAATCATCGACATCATTATCGCAGTTATCATTTACCTGAGCGCGTTCTCACTTCTTGTTAAGAATATCCTCGGTAAATTCATTAAGACCGACACAAGCAACGTTAACGCGGAGGACAAGGCTCCCACACCACCGGAACCTGCACCCGTTAAAGAGACAGAGGTTGGCAGCACAGAAGAGAAAGGAGGTAACGAATAATGAGTTTCTCATCAATATTGGCCGATATTATCGGCGCCACCATTCTTTTCGCAGTACCCCTTCTTCTTGTAGCACTCGGCGGTATGTTCTCCGAGCGAAGCGGTGTTATCAACATCGCACTTGAAGGTATCATGATTGTCGGAGCGCTTTGCAGCTGTCTTACACTTGTAGCACTTGATAAGGCAGGATTCGGAGCTACACATCCCCAGCTTGGAATGTTTATCGCTATCCTTGTTGCGGCAGCATCCGGAGCAGTGTTCTCATTACTCCTTGCTTTTGCATCCATCAACTTAAGAGCGGACCAGACCATCGGCGGTACCGCGCTTAACATGTTGGCTCCCGCATTTGCAATCGTTCTCACCTGGGCGGTTCAGGGACAGGGTCAGACCACAATCCTTATTCCTACCTGGACACGTATCACTCAGGAGAACTTCGGAATCGAGAAGGCAGACACCTTCTTCCAGAACCTGATTTTCAAGAGTTTCTACCTTACAACTATTGTTGCGGTAATCCTCTTTATCTGTGCATACGTACTTATTTACAAGACACGTTTCGGCTTAAGACTTCGTTCCTGTGGTGAACATCCTCAGGCAGCTGACTCCGTAGGTATCAACGTATTCAAGATGAGATACG
>JAEEGK010003335.1_pt1 | contig 40090 bp, 35 predicted proteins | sample 8958771 | NCBI WGS metagenome assembly JAEEGK01 (sample SAMN16246547, study PRJNA631951) | gut metagenome | biome: gut microbiome; feature: rumen; material: SC-attached | host: Bos | place: Iran: Karaj | collected 2018-10
ACGCCTACCCCGAAGGCAATGGCTGGGTGGAGATCCATGTCAGCGTGAATGACGGCGTTGCTTCCATAACGCTCGTCGACGGAGGCATCCCCTACGACCCCCTCGCAAAGCCGGACCCGGACATCACGCAATCAGCCGAAGAGCGCCAAATCGGCGGCCTCGGCATCTTCATGGTGAAGCAGAAAATGGACGAAGTCATCTACGAATACCGCGACGGAAAGAACATGCTGACGATAAAGAAAAAAATATAACGCGATACCGCATAATTCCGAAGTAATGGAATTATGCGGTATGTTTTACTGCACGCTAATTTGCAATTTACATTTTATTAACCTTTATGTTATAATGATTTTATAAAACTCGACTGCCAAACCCGTAACGCAGGCAGCAACAAAACTACAGCAATAACCGAGCAAAGGGAAAGGATGATAACATTGGGTTCCAAATATTCGCACGTTTTTTCGCCTATTCGGATACGCGGGGTGGACTTTAAAAACCGCATTGAGCTTGCTCCGCCCTCCCTGAACCTGTGCAGCCCCGACCATTTGGTCACCGACGCTTTTGTCGACCTGAACCGCTCCATCGCCTGCGGCGGCGCGGCTATCCTCACCGTCGGCAACGTGATGATCGACATTGAGGACTGCAAAAACGAGGAGCTTCAGCTTGATCTCAGCAGCGACGACTGCATCCTCCCGCTGAGTAAATTCGCCCTCATGTGCGAGGGCTTCGGCGCGCACGCCTCTCTCGAAATAAACCACGGCGGCAAGGACAGCCAGTTCGCCCGCACGGGCAAGCCCGCCTTTGCGCCCTCGTCCTACTATGCTTCCTGGGAGCTGATAAGCGCCAAACAGATGGGCCGCGAGCCGCTGAAAACCATCGAAATGAGCCGCGAGAAGATACATGAGACCGTCGAAAAATTCGGTCAGGCGGCTCTTCGCGCGAAGAAGGCCGGTATGCGCATGGCGATGATCCATTGCGGCCACGGCAACCTTATCAGCCAGTTTTCAAGCCCGCTCTATAATTTCCGCACGGACGAATACGGCGGCAGCCTCGAAAACCGCACCCGCTTTACCATCGAGGTTCTCGACCGCGTGCGCGAGCTCTGCGGCGAGGATTTCGTGATTGAGGCGCGCGTTTCTGCGGACGAAATTAAGCCCGGTGGCATGGGTTACGAGGAAACGCTCAAATACATAGAGCTCATCAAAGACAAAATCGACATTCTCCACGTTTCCGCCGGCATCCACGGCGAGTTTGAGTATATGCGCTACTGGTGGCAGAATTATATGATGGACCGCGAGTTCAACGTCCATTTCGCCGCCTCCATAAAGAAGGAATTCCCCGACCTGCTCATCAATACCGTCGGCTCCATCATGAGCATAGACAGAGCCGAATACATAATCGCAAACGGCATGGCGGACTTCGTTTCCATGTGCCGCCCGCTGCTGGCGGACCCCGAAATGCCGCGCAAGTACGCCGAGGGCAGGGAGGACGACCATCGCCCCTGCCTGCGCTGCCAGTATTGCGCACGTCCGGAGCACAGGAGCATAAGCTGCGCGGTCAACCCATTCCTCGGGCGTGAGCGCGAGTTCCCGCTTGGCAGGCTTCCGAAGGCTGAGGAAAAGAAACGTGTCGCCGTCATTGGCGGCGGCCCTGGCGGAATTACTGCGGCGCAGCTCCTTTGCCAGAAGGGACATGACGTTACGCTCTACGAAAAGTCCGATAAGCTCGGCGGCACGCTTAATTACGCCGTCCTGCCGCCCTTTAAGAAGGATTTGGCCGACTACCTCAAATACCTTGTGCATCAGGCGAACAAGTGCGGCGCGAAGATTCTGCTCAACACCGAGGCGACGCGCGAAGTCCTCGAAAAAGAAAAGTACGACGCCGTTATCGTGGCTATCGGCGCGGAGCCGAAGTTCCCGTCCGTTCCGGGCATCGACAGGCCGAACGTCTGCTGGGCGCCGGAGGTGGACGCGGGGGAGAAGCCCTGCGGCCAGAAGGTCGTTATCATCGGCGCGGGCTCCGTCGGCCTCGAAGCGGCGATAGACCTCAAGCGCGAGGGCAAGGACGTTACCGTGATAGAGTATGAGGACGGCTACAGAAGTCTTGAAGAATCTCAGCGCAGCGTTGCGGCGGAATTTAAAAACCTCATCGCCGAGCTGAAAATCGACGTTCGCCTCGCGCACAAGCTTGAGGAAATAGGCGAGAATTTCGTCCTTTGTGAAAACCGCAAGACCGGCGAAAAAATACGCCTCGACGCGGATACCGTCCTCGTTGCCGTCGGCGTTAAATCGCGCTGGGCGGAGGCGGACGAGCTTCGCCGCGCCTGCCCGGAAACGAACGCCTTCCTCGTGGGCGATTGCCTCTATGTGGGGCAGAACGTCGCCGCGGCGACCTCCGGCGCGCTGTCCGCAGTCGCGTATCTGTAAGACGCGGGGGTTTGCTCCCCTTGCCGGGGAATTGTCGGCGGAGCTGACTGAGGGGTAGTAGATTTGCGGAACGCTGAGGACAGCGTTCCCTACCGAACAAGCAGCAACCATACTGCATTGCACAAAATTTGCCTGCCTCGCCGGGGGTAAGCTCCACGGCCCACACGGCGGCGCAGGCATGTGGGTGCGGAAAAACCATATTGCTTTTGGCAGAATTGGAGCGATTGCACGGAAAGCAAGCCCTGCAAAACAACAAAAAGGCTGCGGCGATAAATTCGTCGCAGCCTTTTCCATATAAAGCGCGGTTATTCCTTTGCCGGGAGGCGTTTGCCTTCGCCGAAATAATCTCTTATCATCTTTACCGCTACGGGAGACAGGAGCGCCACGCCGATAAGGTTCGGGATGACCATGAGGCCGTTGAAGGTGTCGGCAATGTCCCAAAGAAGGCCGAGGTCGAGCGTCGCGCCGATTATGGCGACGAGCGCGTAAACTATCATGAAGGGCTTGATAATCTTCGAGCCGAAAAGGAACTCAATGCAGCGGGTTCCGTAGAGACCCCAGCCGAGAATAGTGGAGAAGGCGAAGGAGCACATGGCTATCGCCGTGATTATCGAGATCCAGCCGCCGTAGGTGGAGGTGAAGCCGCTGATGGTGAGGGACGCTCCTGCAGCCTCGCCGTATACCACGTTTACGCCGCTGCAAAGGATGACGAGCGCGGTGAGCGTGCAGATGATGATGGTGTCGGCAAAGACCTCGAATATGCCGAAAAGACCCTGCTGGACCGGGCTGTCGGAGTTCGAGGAGGCGTGGGCTATCGAAGCGGTACCGAGACCGGCTTCGTTCGAGAAAATGCCGCGGGAAACGCCCTTTTTCATGGAAAGGAACATCGAGCCGACGACGCCGCCGGTGACGGCGCTGGGCTTGAACGCGCCTTCAAAAATCATGCCCAAAACGCCGGGAACGTGCTTGATGTTCACTATCACGACGCCGAGACCGAGAATGACGTAAAGCAGCGCCATGAAGGGCACGAGCTTTTCCGTGACGCGCCCGAGGCGGCGGATTCCGCCGAGAAGGACGAGCGCGACGAGAACGGCGATGCAGATACCGATTATGAGGTTGACTGTCGGGATGCCGCCGTCCGGCACAACGCCGAAATTGAAGAGCGCGGAGTTGATAGAAGTGATAATCGCGTTGACCTGCGTGGCGTTGCCTGTTCCGAAAACGGTGAGGACGCCGAGCGCCGCGTAAATGCAGGCAAGGGGCATCCACTTCTTGCCGAGACCGTTCTTGATGGAATACATCGGGCCGCCGACCCAGTCACCGTGTTTGTTGCGCTCGCGGTAACGCAGAGCGAGCGTGACCTCGACGAACTTCGTGCACATGCCGAGCAGGGCGGAAATCCACATCCAGAACACCGCGCCGGGGCCGCCAATCGCGATAGCTCCCGCGACGCCCGCGATGTTGCCGGTTCCGACAGTCGCGGCCAGGGCCGTACAGACGGCCTGGAAGGGCGTGACGGAGCCATGCTGTTCCTCGCCCTTTTTGAAGAGCTTGCCTATAGTTTCGCGCAGGGATGCGCCGAGCTTGCGAATCTGGATGCCGCGCAGCCTGATAGTGAGAAACAGGCCGACGCCCATGATAAGGATCATGGCAGGGACGCCCCAGACGAAGCCGTTTACCGAGGAGTTTATCTTGGCAACGGCCTCCAAAAACTTGTCCATAATAACAATACCTCCGTTTTTTAGCATCCCGGAGAGCATAAAAAAGCTCCCGCCGAAATGCCTGATAAGCATAAGGGCGAAAGCTGAAACTTCGCGGTACCACCTTACTTCACCCGCTCCTTGCGAAACGGGCCTCCGTGGGTATTCAGCCAAGCGCTGCCGGGCTGACCCTGCGCTGTAACGGGCGCGCCCGGCGCTTCATACTCGGAGAAAACCTTTCCGAAGCGCTGCTCGGGAATGGCCGCCTGCTCCCTCCCGACCGCCTTTACACCATCCGGCGGCTCTCTGCGCGGGCATAGAACGGGCTATTTTCCTTCATCGCATTCGTTATAAAAACTATATGTACTATACAATAAAAAAACCGATAAGTAAAGACCTGTTTTGTATTTTAAAGGGAAAAAGAACTAAGGCAACACCGCATAATTCCCGGCACATATCTTACTTGCAGAATATTCCGTCATATCGTCCAAAAATACTCGGCAATACACAAAGTATTACCTGCGTTTTTTGAACAATCTGACGAAAATTCTGACGGCGCAATCTATGCGCCGTAATTATGCGGTGTTGCCCTAAATATACTGCTGCGGAGCTATGTGCGGCATGGCAAAAGCCGGGAGGACAGAGATGCTTCTCCATCCTCCCGGCATTTGAAGAAAAGAGGCTTTTGCCTTAAAGCACCATTAATCAGGCGCCGGCAGCATAAGCGTCATAAGCATCCTGATAGATGCCGACGAGCTCATCCATGCCGAGACCCTTGAGACCCTCGATATAGCCGTCCCATTCGGAGATGGGCTTGGAGCCATCGACGAAGGCAAGGTAGTTTTCCTGAACGAAGGTGCCTATATCAGCCATGAGCTGGTTGGCGCGGGCAGTCTGCTCGTCGGTAAGAGAGACACCGGAGGGCCAATCCCAGGCGTAGTCGTTCTTCTGATCTTTCCAATAATCATGGATGTCGATAAGACGCTCGCCGCCGGGATAAGCATACTTTCTCATGCCGTCTTCCATGCCGTGCTCGGCAAGGGAGTTGAGGCCGTAGAACATGCACTTCCAGGCATAGGTGAGCGAGGTGTCGTTGAGAGCCCAATCGGTGGCGACGATGTTGTGGTTTTCGTCATACTCCCAGAGAACGCCTTCCTTGCCGTAGCTGGTGTCGAAGCAGCCGGTGGGGCTGTAACGCCAGTCACACCAGGTGACTGCGAGGGGGATGTTTTCGCACTTGGCGCTTACGCACGAGCTGCCGTAGGTTACGCGGCTGACCTTGTTGCCCATATGGACGGTCTGGTCAAGAGTTTTGAGCGGCTTGTGGAGCGGGACCCAAGAGCAGTTCGGGTCGTTCGTCGTCTGCGCTTCATAACCGGTTACCTCGCCGGGGCTGCAATATAGGTAGCCGACCTGACCGGTGGTGGTGAGGTCCTGGAAGCTGGTGTTATTGGTGAAGGAGGTCCAGTTGGGGTTAATAAGACCCTCGGAATACCACTGCTGAATCATGCCGACGAATTCGCGGTCAGATTCGTTCATGTTGGCGAGCTTTGCCTTACCGTCGACAACGAAGGTCGGGAAGATACGGTCGCTGACATAGGGGAGCGTATCCATGGAGGCGAAGCTGTAAGTACCCGCCATGTCGATGCTGGCGAACATGGGCCACGGGAATTCGCAGGTGTCAATCTCGCTCTTTACGCGGAGAAGATAATCGTGGAGCTGGTCATAGGTGCGGATATCGTCGTTCGTGAGACCAAACTTCTCGAGCCAGTCTCCGCGGGTCATGTAGTTGGAGCTGATGAGCGGATCCTTGAGGAAAGCGTAGAAGGTGAGGATGAGGTCGTCTTCATAGAAAACGCTTTCGTAGATGGAGTCGTCATTCGGGTCCTTGGTTGCTTCATATATATAATTCGGGCAATAATCTTTGTAATCATAGACGTTTATGAACCAATGTTCGTCAAGAACGGCTTTTTTGAAGGGGCCGGAGGTATAGAAATAAGATGCCTGCGAACTGATGTCACACAAATCGTCGGAAGCAAGGAGAACTGCAAAGTTTTCGGAACGGGTTTCGGAAGAGATGAGGACGTATTCGATGTTTACGCCTGTGCGCTCGCGCTCAAAGGAAGCGAAGGGCATATTTTCATAGCCCGACTCGTCTACAGCCTGAGGCGCCCAAACGACGGTCCAGAAGGTGAAGACCTCGTCCGTGGTGCAGAACGGAAGTTCGTACTCATAGTTACTGGTGGGGAAACCCTTTTCGTTGGTTTCAAAGTTTCCTTTCGCAAATTTGTAGGGAGAATCGCTGTCACTTGAAGCTGATACGCTGTTGTCATCTGTTGGAGTATCGGATGCCGGGGGGTCGGAAGCGTCGCTGGATGGATTGCCGGTGGTGCCGCAGCCCGCAAACAGGGCCACAAGCATGGCAAGCACGAGAATAAAACCTAAAGTTTTCTTCATGCTCAACAAAATCTCCTTTCATAATGATTATAAATTTGGGTATATTTCCCCTTGCTCCCTTGTATTGTAACCCCGCAACTTATTAAAGTCAACAAAAACTTTTGCAACAATCCCTTAATCATTGAACATAATTACTAAACAGACCGAAAAAACAGCTCCGGAAGCAAAAAAATGCAACCGAAGCTGTAAAAAACACGGAATGTAAAGACATCTGTCATTATTGAGCGGGGGCGCCGATGGCGTCGAGAAATCGGTCACGGATAAAATCATCCGGATAACGCCCGAGCTGGGCGTATTTATCTTTGGAGATGAAGCCGCCTGCCATGGACGCGTGTCCGCCGCCGTCCCCGACGCCCTCAAAGGCGGCGCGTATTACGTTTCCGGCGTGAACGTCACTGCGTTCGGAGCGGATGGAGAATTTAAGCCCGCTGTCTCTCTCGCAGTAGATAACCGCGACCTCGACCTCGAGCAGAGAGAGGACGAAGTCCGCGAGAATGGCTATCATCGCGTCGGGGCAGGGGAAAGGAATTTTCGAAAAGCCTATGTAGCCGAAAACCCTGATGTTTTCGATGGCGGCGCCATAGGAGCGAAGATCCTGGAACTGCATGTTGTTGCTTTCAAGCGAGACGATAAGCTCGTTGTCGGCATAGGGAAAAAGAAATGCGAACATGTCTATGTCACGCAGGGTGACTCCGCGGGAAAACTGCATAGTGTCCATCTTTATTCCGTAGAGAAGCGCTGTTGCCGTGTCCCTGTCCGGCGTGATGCCGAGAGTGCGGTAATATTCGGATATGAGCGTTGCGCAGGCGCCGACGATCTGAATGTCGGAGTATCTGTAATCAACGTGGGTAAAGGTCGGGTGATGGTCTATGCTCGCGACCTCGTCGCCTATGAAGTCGGTGGTGTTGCCGCTGTTTTTCTGAGAGTCGACGCAGATTATGTAGTCCGTTTCCCTGAGAGTGGGTTTAAGCTCATCGTAAGAGCTCATCGAGATGCCGAATGCCGTGAGCATTTTCGAGGCGCTGAGCTTGTCGATTCTGCCCTCGTAGCAGATGGTGGAGGGAATGCTGAATTTCTGAAAAAGCTTTTGGAGAGCAAATGCGGAGGCGATAGCGTCCGGGTCCGGGAAATTGTGCGTCTGGATATAGACGCTGTGGCCGCTGCAAAGCTCTATAAGCTGCATTATTTTCTCTTTTGTGGTTATAGAGTCCATATTAATCACCCCTTATCGGACATAGTTTATCACCCGTCGGCGGTTATCGTCAAGAAAAACAGACTTTCAGGGCAGGGGCCTTTCCGAGCGGGGCGGAAGGCGGATGAAAACGCTTTGATTGCGCCGCTGCAGCGGAATAAACGGCAAGTATTTGTAAATATAAACAATCCTGTATTTTAATGAATGTTTAAAATGCCGTTTTTTTGCATTTGAGGCATTTTTTTAGTGCATTTCCGCAAAAGCTGTACTACAATGAAAATATGAGAAGAATATAAACCTGCGGAAACGGGGAATCGGAGCCTGTGTCTGCGCCGGTTTTTCGAGCCGCGGCGTCAAAGTCCATTTTTATCATCAGACGCTTTTATCAGCGATGGAGGAATAAGCTATGAGTATGTTCGGTAAAAAAGCAAAATACCAAAATGATACCTCTGCGGCTCAGGAGTCTGCTATGAGCGCTGAGCGTGAAAAAGCCTATGAAACGGGCTTGAACCTTATTGACGCGATGAAGGATGTCATTCAGAAACAGGGCAAGAATGATCCCTTTAAGACCTATCTCGATAATATCAGCTCCAATCAGGAGCTTTTTGACAACCAGAGGAGTATGCTTGAGCAGATAGGTGCCTCTTCGCGCAATATTGAAACCGGGCTTTCCAATATAGTCGAGTCCTTCAGTCAGAACGACGAACGCGTTGACAGCGGCATCGAGACCGTCAGAGTCATCATGCAGGCTGTTAACAACGTCGAAGCGACGAACATCGAGCTTCGCAGCAAGTGCGACGAGCTCAGCTCCGGCATCAGAACCGTTATCGGCTTTATGAACGAAATCGAGAAGATTTCCGACCAGACTAACCTCCTCGCTGTTAACGCCTCCATCGAGGCGGCACGCGCGGGTACCGCCGGCAAGGGCTTCGCAGTCGTTGCGGGTGAGGTTCGCACGCTTGCAAAGGGAACGAGTGAGATAACCACCGAGATTGAAAAGAGCATCGGCCTCCTTACCGACCAGATGAAAGAGGTTATCAGCAAGAGTGAGACGAACATGGAGCTCATCAAAAAGCTCAAGGAGACCATGGATATCTCCATCGACGAGTTTAACGACATTAAGGCCGCAAGCTCTGAGAGCAGAGAGCAGGCGGATCGCCTCATTGACGATATGAGAGAAGCCTCGAACTGCGTTGCGCGCGCCGAGTCCTCCGCCTCCGATATAGAAAACTATGAGGCGAAGAACAGGGAAGAGCTTGCCGCCATTGGCAAGAATATGTCCGTAAGCTCGGATAAGCTTGCTTCGCTTTCTTCTTACCTCGATTCCTTCCGCGACGTCCTTGAGACGCTGAAATAACGTAGTTAAGAATATTAGCAACAAGGATGATTATCGTGACTTTGCAAAAGCTTTCGCAGAAAAAAATATAGTTACCATATTTGATGAAAAAACAAATAAACCTATTATTTATAGACCGATTACAATAAAGAGTGATGGGAAAACCGTTATCATTACTCAAACAGGGCTAAATGATTTTGCGAAGAAAATACGAGGCGCAGGCATTAAAAATCGTGATAATGTTATGAGTACGCTCATGATAAACAAATTGATAGAGAATGGAAGGTTGATAAACGAACGAAGCGAAAATTACCACAATCAAGAAGATGCTCCATTTTCATATTACAAATCTCGATTTAAGGTAGACGGGAGAAAATATAATGCGATAATTCACATAAAGAATGTTTTGACGGGGGACAGATATCATTATCACTCATTAGAAAAAATAGAAGTAAGTCCCGCCTACGGTAACACGGCCATAAAAGACCGGAGCTACAAAGAGACAGAACCTACTCCTAAATTAAACATATCACACTTCGAGAATAAAAGTCAAGAAGAAAGCCATATCATAAACACAAAAAATGAAGAGGCAGCTACCTCCCACGGGGACGCATCACGGGAAAACCCGCAAAGTCGCCTTCCGACTTACGGAGGGTTCACTACCTCTTATATTGGCGATCGGAAAAGGGAACGCGCTCAGCGTTCCCTTTTTTCGCTCTGATAGGCGGCGAACGGTTCTTTTTTTGAAAAATATTAAAAAAAGTAAAGACATTGAGTAATAAATGTGGTAATATAGCAAAAGAATCTGCTGAAAAACATGTGGCAATTAGTGCGAATAATCCAAAAAATACAAACCAGATGAGGAAAGGAAATCAACCATGGAAGAAAACAAATTCGATCTTCGCAAGCTTCAGGAGGCGGATATGCCCAAGAAGTATATTACAACGAAAGAGGAAAAGAACAACGCCAAATTCGGCAAGCTCGTCTTTGAGTTCCCGCAGGAGCGCAACGAGGTCGTTGCCGAGGGCGACCCGGAGGATTTCGTCGTTAAGCCGCAGGCGTATTTCCGCGGCGCAAGCCAGATTCCCGGCGCGGAGTTCAACCAGAGCTATCAGATTTTCGTAAAGCCATTTTTCCTTGACCGTGTTCAGCACAGACACGTTAAGGACGAGTATCTTGTCTTCCTCGGCGCGAGCTTCCCGAACGTCTTTGATTTCGACGCACGCATAGAGTTTACGATAGGCAAGGGCGAGGAGGCCGAGACTTACACAATCACGCAGCCGACTATAATCCGCATTCCTGCCGGAGTTTATCACTGCCCGCTGAACTTCAAGGAGGTCAACAAGCCGGTCCTGTTCCTCGCGACGCTCTTTACGCCGATGTTCGGCGGAGTTTACGATATGCCGGACGGCACGACCCGCGAAATGTACTATAACGGGCCCGTTCCCTGCAAGTATAACGCAGAGAAAAAGTGCGATTCCTGCGGCAAATGCCTTCAGGAAAGCTGGGAAAAATAAGGAAAACGGGCGAAAGGAGACTGCATAATGCAGGAGAAATACGAAAAACTGTTTTTTGAGTTCAAGCCGGAGGAGACCAAATGGGGCGATTGGTGCCTCAGTCCTCAGATGTATTTCCGAGGAAGCCGTGATATCCCCGAGTCTACGATGAACGTGGGCTATCAGGTTATCATGAAGTCCGTCAAGCTCCTTGATGAGCCGCGTTTCCATACCTTCGACGAAAACATAGTTTTCCTTGGAGCGAAGCTGCCGGACGTTTTCTCCGCTTTCGACGCCGAGATCCATTTCTACATGGGCAAGACCCTCGACACCATGGAGAAGATCGTTATCACCGAGCCGACGATTATCAAGATCCCGAAGTATTACTGGCACGGCCCGCTGGAATTTGTCCGCGTGGATAAGCCCGTGCTCTTCCAGTCTGTGCTCTTTAACGGCTATGCCGACAGCGTCCGACTCGTAGAACGTGAAAACGGCGAGCGCCAGTATATTTTCGATGGCGACGCGACGAAGACCTGCGTTTTCGACGCGAATAAGCCCTGCACCTTCTGCGGTTACTGCTTCGCAAATAAGGATAAGGTTCCTGCCGCGCCGTATAAATCCGTCGGCTTCAAGGCGATTAACGAGGACGGCGTGAAGCTCTATTCCGAAAAAGGCGCTTACGACCCGGATAAGGCCCCGTCCTCCACCACCTGCGTCGTAAGACCAGGCTACACGACAATATCCTATTCCGACGCGACGGCGCTTAAGAGCCCGAAGCCCGCGCTTCTGCCCGAGACGGCGAAGAAGGTGCTCGCGCTCCCCAAGGAGGAGACGAAGTGGGGCGACTGGTGTCCCTCGCCGCAGGCGTATTTCAGAGGCGAAATCTACATGGAAGAGGCGGATTACAACGTCGGCTGGCAGATTTTCGCCGGCGCAAACGACACGGAGGAGCCGCATTTCCATCAGGGCGTTGACGAATACATTTTCTTTACCGGCTCGAACCCGATGAACCTCTTTGATTTTGACTGCGAGATCGAGTTCTTCATAGGCGACGATCCCGACCATCTCGAAAGCAGGATGATTACGAAGCCCACCGTAGTCCGTCTGCCGCCGAACGTGTGGCACTGCCCGATCAAATTCCGCAAGATGAATAAGCCCGTCATGTTCCAGGCGGCTTTCATGTCCGGAACCTGGGGAACAATCACCCGTTCCGGCGAAGCGAGCAAGAAGACCTATTTCAACCGCAAGTATACATACGAGTATATGGGCGACAACGTCCGCTTCTGCAAGTTTAACGACAAGAAGCGCTGCAATATCTGCGGCGCCTGCTTCCCGAAGCCAGACATTCAGGAGTAATAGGCTTAGCGAGCGACAGCCCGGACCCTGAGCCTTATATTATAACAGTTATAGCTAAACAGCCTGCCGGCAATTCCTTTGCCGACAGGCTGTTTGAATTGCGCTCTGATTATTGCAAAAGAATAAAACAGGACCCTTGCGGGCCCTGTTTTATTTCACTTCTTGCATAATCGGCAAACTGCGCATATTGCCATAGCGCTTTCAAAACGTACAGAAGTTTGTCCGCCGCATATGCCTTGCGCCGGTAACAGAAGAAAAACCGACGGCGATGTGAAGGAGGGGGGAATAAAAGGAGATCGTCTGTGAAACTATAAGACACTCTAAGCTGGTACCGTTATAATAACAAACATAGCGAAACAAAAGCGAAACAAATTGAATATATTTAAGAGAAAATTCAAACTTTTTTAAAAAATACGAAAAATAAAAGCCGCATTGCGGGACAAATGCGGCAAAATTTATTAAATTGTTATCCGCTGACACGTTTTTCAAGCTGATAAAGGTAAGCAAGCGTGAATTCCGCCCAGCTATACTGGCTCATATATTCGCCGTTGAAGGAGATAGCGGCACTCGCGGAGCCCTCAGTGTAGCTGTAGAAATCACAGTCGAGCAAGGAGGGATCTATCGAATAGCTACCGCGTCTCTTGCGGAAAACCGCCTCCGCTTTCACGGAGCGCAGAGTGCGCGAAAGGTCGGAAATAAGGACGCGAAGCTGGTTTTTCTGAGACTGATTGTCATAATCCGTGTCCCAAAGGACGGCGGTGAGTTCGCCCGTGTTCACGGAAGCGCCGCGCCTGTCTATAAGATAGGCAAAAAGCTCCTTCGTCTTGCTTCGCTGGAATTTTAAGGGTTCGTTTTTATAAAAAACCTCAAAATTGCCGAAGCAGCGAACGGTGAGAAGCGGATCAGGGCTAAGGTCCGGCGGCGGCAGGAGTATGTATTCGAGCGTTTTTTCGATTTTTTCAAGGCTTGCGGGTTTAATGAGATAGCCGGAGGCGTGAAGTTCATAGGCGTTTATGGCAAATTCCGCGTGCCCAGTGATGAAAACTATTCTAATTGCGCCGTTTATGCTTTTGAGGCGCTCCGCGAGAGTGATGCCGTCCATCTCATTCATGGAGATGTCGAGAAAAGCGACGTCTACAGGGTTTTCGGCGGCAAAACGCAAAGCGGCTAGGGGGCTTGTGAAAGCGTCAATCTTGCCGACGTATGAAATCTGGCGAAGCTGAGTTTTAAAGATTTCGAGACTCAATGCATCATCGTCTACGGCGATAACTCTCATTTCACGCGCTCCTTTCCCACAAAAGAACGGGCATTGGCTATCAAACGTTACCCTTTTTCAATTATAACAGGCAAAATGAGAAATATCAACTTTTTTCACGAAAAATTTTTTATAATATTGTGGTATATTACGAATAGTCCCCGGCTTGGCGTTTCAGAAGCCTTTCACGCTCCCTGTAATCCGGCAGGACGGATGCGATGAAGGCGTAAAAGTCCGGCCCATGATTTTTGTGGCGGATATGGCTGAGCTCGTGGACGACGACGTATTCTATTGCCTTGTCCGGATAGCTCATGAGCCGCCATGAAAAGCATAGCCGGTTTTTAGCGCTGCAGCTTCCGAAACGCGTTTTCGCGCCCGTGATGCTTATTCCCGCGGGCGTCACGCCCATTATCCGAGAATACTTTTCCACGAGCGGCGGTATCGCGCGCTTTGCTTCGGCTATGAGCCTTTGCCGTTCCGATTCACCCGGCTCGGGGTGCGCTTCACGCCAGACCTTAAGCACGCGAAGTTTTTCTTCTATCCATGCTTCATGGCGCGCCAAAAACGCCTCTGCCGTACCGAGCGGCATGCGGCGGGGAACGCGCAGAAGCACCCTCCCATCGGGCTTGATTTCTATAGCCATGCTTTTCCTGTCTGAACGGATAAGCTCATATTCGCGCACGGACAAGACGGGTTGCCTCCTTTTTGACGGAAAAATAAAAATATCATTTACATTTGCCAAAAATACATTATAATGTTAGCATAGGTAAGTGTAAATAGGCTATGAGTAATTTTGCGTGGGCGTTTCCTCGCAGATCAGCTCCGCGCCTGCGTTCAGAGCCTCCTTCGCTTTGGCGGCGAGGCTTTCTTCGTCGTCATATAGAATAAGGCTGCTTTCCGTTATGATATATTTCCGGCAGAGTTCCGGCGAGAAGGCGCGGCGCAGGGCCTGTTTTGCGGCGCCGCAAAGCTCGCGCGGGCTTAACGACTCGCCTCTCTGCGCCGTGACGGGCAGGGTGAAACGCTCGGCCCTTGGGCGGTGATACAGCGCTGCGGCGCCGTGCTCCGATATGGCGCTGCTGAGAATGTTCTTCAGGCTTTCGCCCCAGACGGGCGTGACAAGTATCGTGCACCCGGGGGTGAAACAGCCCTTTGCCGCGTAGACCCTCAGCTCGCGGCAGAGCGCCGCACTGAGCGCTCTCGCGCTATGAGATGGGCGCGCCGCCATGATGACCGCGCTGAAGCTGCGCCTTCGGCATTCGGAAACAACGCTCGCGGCAAGCTCCGGCGTTATTTTGCCGGACAGGACCATTACACCGCCTCCGCAGGGCAGCGCCCTGCAAAGCTCACCTCCCGCTGAAACGAAATAATCCCGCCGGACGTATTTTTCCGGGAGAAGCGGGGATGTGCCTCGAAAAAAGCAGAGGGTCCTTTCCATCGTTACGCAGCTCCTTTCCTGCTTTTTATACGATATGATTAATATGTGGAGATTTATGATATGCCCTTATCCCTTGTACCGCAAATCAGAGTAAACCGTGTTTTTGACCTCAGCCCTGATTTCCTCCATTCGCGGGGGATCACGCTCCTTTTGCTCGACCTTGATAATACCCTCGCTCCTTATTCGGGGAAAGAACCTTCGCCCGGCCTGTGCCGCTGGCGCGACGATATGCGCGCGGCGGGTGTCGAGCTCTTCATTGTTTCCAACACAAAAACGAGCCGCGCCGCCCGGTTTTCCAAGGAGTGGGGCGTCCCATATATAGACAAGGCGCAGAAGCCGCATCGTTGGGCCATTTATGAGGCGCTTCGCCAGATGGGGAGGCCCCGGGGCGAGGCTGCGCTTGTAGGAGACCAGATTTTTACGGACGTTCTCGGCGCAAACCTTGCCGGAGTGCGCTCCATTATTGTCGAGCCGCTCGAACTGAATAACATCCTTTACATCCTTCGCTACATAGCAGAGATACCCATGCGTCTCTGCACCAGAAAGGAAAAGCGTCTATGACAAATCTGCCGGAACTGAAAGCGGCTCTTGCCCGCTTCGACGGGGCGGACGCGCTTCTCATACAAAACGATAAAAACCGCCGCTACGCACTCGGCTTCGCTTCAAGCGCCGGCTGCTGCCTCGTTACGCGGGAAGCTGCCTGGTTTTTCACCGATTCGCGGTATATCGAGGCGGCCGGAAACGCGATTAAGGATGCCTCCGTTGAGATGATAAGCTCTGCGGAGCCCTACGAGAAAAAAATCAACGATCTCATTGAAAAGTATTCGATTAAGCGCCTCGGCGTTGAGGAAGCAAGCATGAGCCATGCAGAGTATCTTTCGCTCAGCTCCAAGCTGAAGGCGGAACTCGTTCCCGCGCAGAGCATAATGAAGGCGCTCAGAAGCTCCAAAAAGCCGGAGGAAATAACCTGTCTCAAAAAGGCGCAGAAAATCGCGGAAGCCGCGCTGGACGAGGTCTTGCCGCTCATTAAGCCCGGCGTGACGGAGCGGGAGATAGCTGCGGAGCTCACCTACCGCATGCTCCTCGGCGGCGCAGAGAATAATTCCTTCGACCCCATCGTTATTACGGGTGCGAAGACGAGCATGCCGCACGGTGTGCCCGGCGACGTGAAGATACAAAGCGGCGATTTCGTTACGATGGATTTCGGCTGTATATACGGAGGCTACTGTTCTGACATGACGAGGACGGTCGCCGTCGGCAGCGCGAGCGATAAGATGAAGGAGGTCTATTCCGTCGTTCTTGAGGCGCAGCTTGCGGGCATAGAAGCCGCGAGGGCGGGCGTTACCGGCAGAGACATTGACAAGGCGGCGCGGGATGTGATCGCAAAGGCGGGCTACGGCGAATACTTCGGCCACAGCTTCGGCCACGGCGTAGGTCTTGATATTCACGAAGAGCCGAACGCTTCGCCCACGAACGAAAAGCCGATGCCTCTTTCTGCTGTAATATCGGCCGAGCCGGGGATATACATCCCGGGAGAGTTCGGCGTGAGGATAGAGGACGTAATTATTCTCGGGGAAAGCTCAGCCGAGAATATCACTGAATTTGAAAAAAACATGATTATTTTGTGACGGTGCTTAATTATTCCCAAATAATTACGATACAGATAATAGAGGAAGCAGCGAACAGGCGTGGCTTTTGTGCCCATTAAGCCCCCGGTTCAAATTCAAGGAGGAGATTTTATGGCGACAAATGTAAATTCTATTTACAGCAGTTCTTCGAGAATCACAGGTATGTTCTCAGAGCTTGATACGGATGCCCTCGTTAAGAATCTCTGTTCTGCCCAGCAGACTAAAATAGATACGCAGAACCAAAGAAAAACTCTTACGGAGTGGAAAAAGGACGCGCTGAACGATATAGCCGATAAGGTCAAGACGTTCAACAACACCTATTGTTCCGTGTTAGGCTCGTCAAGCATGCTCAAAAGCAGCACCTACTCTCAGTATAAGGTTTCGACGACGAGCACAAGCAATGCTGTTGCTGTTTCCGCGTCAGACGGAGCCTACGAAGGCAAAACGAGCGTTTCCGTTTCAAGACTTGCCGGCAGCGCATCCACTTCCAGCAGGGGCGTTTCAAACGGCAAGGAGCTTTCTTCCAGCAATACGACTACGCTCAAGGAGCTTGGCTTCAAGACGCCGCTCCAGTTTGACTCCAAGGGTGAGATTTCTTTCTCAATAAACGGAAAGAAGTTTTCCTTCTCTGCGGAGACTACGCTCCAGAACATGATAAACACGATAAATTCCGATGAGGACGCCAACGTCACCATGAAGTACAGCCGCCTGACCGACGGCTTCAGCATCACGTCCGACGTTTCCGGCGCGGAAGGCTCCGTCAGCATAGTGAACATCTCCGGCAACGCCTTCGGCAACCCCGGGGCGACTATGCAGGTCCCCGTCCTCGGAGAAGACGGCCAACCCGTCCTTGACGAGAGCGGCAACCCCACATATACCACCCAGCCCGCCGTCGGCGCTTTCGGCATCGCAAGCGGCAAATATACCGACGGCGCGCAGAACGCCCTTGTCACCATCGACGGCATCGAGATAGAGCGCGACTCCAATAATTTCACCATAGACGGCCTCACCTATGAGCTCAACGAGGTCACCGAGAGCACCATGCACTTCAACGTCACCCGCGATTACAGCGCCGCGAGCGATAATATCAACGAGTTCGTTGATTCTCTCAACGACCTTATCAAGACCCTTGATAAGTACGTTAGCACCAAGAAGCCGAAGCAGGAATTCAAGCCGCTTACCGACGCTCAGAAGGAAGAAATGTCGGAGGACGAGATAGAAAAATGGGAAGCCAAGGCGAAGGAGGGCATCCTTTACCACGATAAGGACCTTGAAAAGCTCCTTTCCGACCTTAAAGGCGCTTTCTATTCTCCTGCCGGCGGAACGGGCAAGAACCTTGCCTCCATCGGCATCACCACTGCCAGCTATTTCAGCTCCAACAAGGGCACGCTTGAGCTGGACGCCGATGCGCTCAAGGCGGCAATGAGCAAGGACCTCGATTCCGTTATCAAGATGTTCACGGGCGGCAAGTCCACCTCTCCCTCCTCGGAACAGGGCCTCATTTACAAGTTCAGAAATTCGATGACGAATTACCTCGGCGTTTCAAACAATGTCATCAAGGATTATGAGAAGTCTATTTCAGACATTGAAAAAACCGTCGGTACCCTTACGGATAAGCTCTCCGACATGGCAAATAAGTATTATAAGAAATTTGCCAATATGGAAACGGCTCTTTCCAAGCTCAACAGCTCCGCAAACTATCTTTCTCAGCTCTTTGCGTGATTTTTCAAGGTGCACCTGTGGGAGGCTGACGCATGAGTACGAACATCTACATCCCGGAAGACGTAAAACGCAAGCTCGCGCTTTATGAAGACGCGGCGAAGCTCTCCGCGGCTCTGCGCGCCTATGTCGAAACGGAAGCGGAGAGCATTGACGAAGCCTCCGACGAGGAGATAATTGCCTTTGCCGACAGAGTGAACGAGTCCGTTCTGCGCCTCAACGCCATCTCCGAGGAAATCGCCGCTCTCGACGCGTCGGACAATATCACCCCGGAGACCGAGCCGAGCTGCCAAAAGCTTCGCAGACAAATCAGAAGCGATATGGAAGCGATGAACGAAAGCTGCGCCGTCTGCATGAACAGCATCCAGACAAGGCGCGACGAATATCTGCGCGAAATGCTTCTCGCGAGGAAAAAGACGAATATAAGCGCCTATATGAAGTCTTCCTTCCTCGGCTATGAGGGCGTTAATTTCGATAAAAGAAACTGATTTGGGAGCGTGAATTATTTTGGGATATCGTAATGTAACAGAAGAAATCGTCCTTATGAACGTCGATAAAGTCATCAGCGATATCGGCTGCTGCAACTGCGAGTCTTGCAAGACAGACGTAATAACCTACGCGCTGAACCGTCTTCCTCCGCGCTACGTTTCGTCGAGCAAGGGCGAACTCATAAGCGAGATAGAGGCTCACATTTATCAAAACGCGACAGATACGATTTTCGCCCTCACAGAGGGCGCGGTACTCGTAAAAGCCAACCCCAAGCATAAATAACGAACAAAAATAAATAACTAAAAAAGCACAAATGAACAATAAAGAACGGCACGGTTTATACACCGTGCCGATTTTTTAATTATTGTTGCAAAATTACTGTAAAAAGCATTATAATATAAGTACATAGAAAATCAATGGGTGAAATCTATCCTTTTTTTCGGGAGCGCGCTTTTTTTCCGCCGCGCGGAAAAAGACGCAAAACATTCTTACATTTTATCATTCCGTAAACTAAACATACAATGAATTGCGTTAAATTATCTCAAGTTTTTCAGATTATATCCGATATAATAAATAAGGTGTATAACTATAGTAATGCTCGGCTGAGAAGGCGGGTGAGCGACCATGAATGACATCAGCGCTGAAAAAGCCTTTGGCGAATTTGGCTGCGAGCGATGCACCGAAGCCGACTGTCCCGTAAAACGCGAAGAAGCGGCGCCGGAAACCTGTTGCGTTTTCCTTGAAAATGAAGCTCCGTTGCGACTGCGGGATTTCGTCAGAAAATACTGCGGCGCGTTCGGGCCGGAAAGCGTTATCATTCCGGCTGCATATCACGTGCTTTCCGCGGAGTATTCGGGCGAGACGGAAGCGGTCGGGGTTTCCCCGAGCAGTACGGCAAAGCCCTGCGAACTGAAGGTAAAGGTTTTTGCCCTGGCAAAGGAGAGCCTTGCGGAGAGCTGCGGGTCCGTAGCGATCCGAGGAAAAGAAAACTCGTTTCTTCCGGAAACGCCTCTTGGGAGTCTTCCCTTTGATATCCCGATTAAATTCGACGAGAATAACGAGGTCTCCTTCAAGATTAACAACATTCCGTTTATCTTTTCGGCGGAGACTCCTTTCTCAGAGCTTTTGAGGACTGTTAACGAAGACTCGGAAGCGATGGTTACGATGGAGCTGAAAACAGACTCCGGCTGCGTTTTCTCCATACGGTCGGACGCGACGGGCAGCGAAAGTCTTCTGTCGCTTGCTAATTCCCGTGGAGTATTCTTCGGGGACGAGAGCTGCACAAAGATACCGGAGGGCGTTTATCAGACGGGGCGCAGCGCGTCGTTTGAAATAAACGGAGAAAAGTTTGAATCCGCCGAAAACGAAGCGCTCTATAAGGGCATAACCGTTTTCCTCAACAGGCAGACGGAAGGTGCTGGCACGGGCGTTGTATTGCGCCGGGATTATGAAGCCACTTCGAGAATCCTGAGCCGATTTATAGACGAGCTCGGCGAGATATCGAGCGGGCTGGCAAGAAGCAGAAATTTCCGCCAGAGGGAGCTTTCGGGCAAGCTTATCGAAAGCGTATCCTTCCAGACGGGCGGCACAGGCTGCTCCGCTGAGATCATGGGCCTTCTTTCCATTGAGGGGGATCGCATATATTCAAGACCTGAGGCGATCGTAAGCGCCCTGAAGGACGATGCGGCAGCCCTGGAAAGGCTCTTCACAAACAATGCGCGCGGCCTCGATATGGGGCTTGCCTACAAGGTGAAGGAGCATATGGAGCGCTACCTTTCATATTGGAAAGCCGAACAAAAGCCGGACCAGAGTGAAAAAACCGTGTCCGATGAAATCAAAACCCTCGTCGAGAAATACAAAGATCGTTTATTCAAATCCGATAAATAACAATCCGGCAATTAATTTTAATACGAGAGCTATACTTGTTGCGCGGGCGGGGACCCGTGCGAAAGGCGGCCAAAACAATAACCCGCATGAGTTGCTTTCTCTTCTGTAGATATAATCTGACAGAATAACTCATCGGAACGCATTTGCAGGAGCGGAGACAACAGGAGGAAATACTATGGGAATGCGAGATAATTTGAGACAGGAATACCTTAGCCGCACGGTTATGACAGCCAGCCCCGCCGAGCTTGTAGTTATGCTTTTTGACGCCTGCATAAAGGACATTAAGCTTGCACAGCTTGCAATGGAGGAGAAAAAACCGAATTACTCAAAAGTAAATGAATACATGATAAAGGCTCAGAAAATAATCACCGAGCTTATCAGCTCCCTCGATATGAGCTACGATATTTCAAATCAGCTCCTTCCGATATACGAGTTCGTCCTTTCAAGCATGAGAAACGCGAACGTAAAGAAGGATATGAGCCAGATGGATGACGTTATCGCGATTATTTCCGAACAGAGAGATGCCTGGGCTCAGATAGTTAAGGGCACCGCAAAGCCCGGTTCGGATGAGGTAATGGTGGGCTGAGCGTTGCTTGCGGGCCCTTTGATAAGGGCGCTTGGGAGATAATATGGAAATACGGGTAAACAAATCCTCATATATCGGGACAGGCTACAAAATTCCCGAACCCGGCGCGAAAAACGATTCGGGCTTCTCGCAGTCGTTTCAGCAGCAGATGCAAGGCCAGCAGAAGCAGGACCTGCATAAGCGCGTCAAGGACCTCCTTGACGACTTTGAGGAAAGCGCGGAGAATATCTGCCGGAAAACGGATATGGGCGAATTTCAGGATTACTGCAATAAGCTCGGGGACGTTCTTTCCGAAATTCTCTCTAACGCATACCTTTTCCAGGGCGAAAAGGTGAAGGACGGCACGGGCCGACAGCGCATTTTTGCGACAATTGCCATCGTTGACGAAAAACTCAAAAACATTGGGGATGACCTTGTCGCGGGGAACAGCACGCAGCTTGAGTTCCTGAGCAAAATAGATGAAATCAGAGGTTTGATTACCGATCTCTTTTCATAGATAACAGTTAAATTTCAAACAGACAGGCGGGTGATGTGAAAAATGAGCGGAAATTCAGAGCATATGGACACTATGCAGGCTGATATATTGCGTGAAATAGCAAATATCGGCGCGGGTCATGCGTCTACGGCTCTGTCCATGATGCTTGAAACTACCATTGAGCAGACAATCCCCGAGGTGTCGCTTGTTGCTCTCGGAGACATGATGGACCTGCTCGGCGGCGCTGAGCGCGTCGTGGTTGGCGTAAGCGTGACGGTAAGCGGGGATATCGAAGGATATCTCATAATGCTGCTCGATGTGGAACGCGCAAAGGAAATGGTTAATGCCATTCGTAATCAACCGCCGGAATTGGATGAGAACGGTGAAATTTTCTCGTATCTTGACCGATCCGCGCTCAAGGAAACCCTTAACATCATGGCAGGCTCGTACCTTACGGCTATCGCGCAGCTTACAAATCTTGACGGCGTCCCGTCTCCTCCGTCGATAGCGGTGGACATGCTCGGCGCAATCCTGAGCCAGCCGCTTGCTGCGGCGGGCGAGAGCAGCGATTATGTCCTGTACTTCAAGTCCGGCCTTTTCGGGCGGACGATAGAGTCTGGTTCCGGCTCTGACAAATTCGCAGGAGACTTGCTGCTCGTCCCGAACAAGAAATCGTATCAAACACTACTTGATTCGTTAGGGTGTGGATAAGTTGGCGAATATCTCGGTAAACATCGCGCAAATGAAAATTTCCAAACCGCCCGATGTTCTGGTCGCTATGGGGCTCGGCTCCTGTATCGGAGTGGCTCTTTACGACCCTGTTACGAAGGTGGGCGGAATGCTTCACGTCCTTCTTCCTGCGGCGGATGCTATGGATAAGGACGCAAAAAGAACCAAATTTGCCAATCCGGGTATTTATGATTTCGTCGAGGCAATGGTTAAGGCCGGAGCCAGAAAAACAAATCTTGTCGCAAAGATTGCCGGTGGCGCGTCTCTTCTAAATAACAGTGCACAGGTCGGGCAGCGAAACGCCGAGGAATGCATCAAGGTGCTTGACGAGCTTAAAATAAGAATCGAATCGAAGGACGTCGGCGGCGAAAGCGGAAGGACGGTTTATTTCGATACTGCGACAGGACAAATGACAGTCTCTACACTTGCAAAGGGTAAGAAAACAATTTAGTTTATAATACATAATAATATTAGCCTGATAGGAGAATGCAAAATGGCAAGAATTCTGATAGTTGATGATGCAGCATTTATGAGGATTACCATCAAAAATATGCTTCAGAAAAGTGAGCATGAGGTAGTCGGGGAGGCAGAAAACGGAAAAATCGCCGTAGAACGCTACCAGGAGCTGAAGCCGGATATAGTTACTATGGATATCACTATGCCGGAGATGGATGGCCTTGAGGCTCTTAAGGCTATCGTTAAGCTTGACCCCAACGCGAAGATCATCATGGTTTCCGCAATGGGTCAGGAAGCGATGGTTCGTGACGCTGTTATGAGCGGCGCCAAGGGCTTCATCGTCAAGCCGTTTAAAGAGGATGGCATTTTGTCCGCAATCGCAAAGCTTGCATAAATAAAACGCTTAGGGATCACCGTGCGGCGTGTCTTCCATCGGCGCATTGTTTTCGCGCCCTGAGACAAGGTTCTTTTGGCCTTGCCGCCGGGCCGCGGAATATACGCTGGGTACGGCTGTATCTGTTTTTCGGTCAGATCCCAAAAAATACTACGCAAAGGGTGGTTTAAATGGCTGAAGATTCCATGCTTGAAGTATATATTTACGAAACCCAGCAGTTGCTCCAAAGCCTCGACGATGTACTGCTCGAAGGCGAAAGTGAAAAACGTTTGACGGAAGATCAGATAAACGAGGTCTTCCGCTCTATGCATACCATTAAAGGCGCGTCCGCCATGATGGAGTTCAACAGCATCATGACAATGGCGCATGCGGTTGAGGATGTATTCTCTTATATTCGCGAGTTCGGCGCGCCGGACGAGAGATGGCCTGAAGTTTTCGACGTGGCGTTCCGCGTCGTCTCCTTCATAAACGGAGAAATGCCCAAGATTCAGAGCGGGGCGACGCCGGACGGCGAGGATCCCGAGCTTGTCGCCGAGGTACATAAGATTCTTGCCGAGCTCAAGGCAGGAGGAGCGGCTTCCACGGCGTCGGCGGAGGGCGGCGAGGCGGCTGCCGAGGCTGCGGAGGAAGCTGAGCCCGCGGGTCAGACTGATTCCGGTGAGCCCTTCTATAAGGTAAAGGTTACCTTCGAGACCGGCTGCCAGATGGAGACGGTCAGAGCCCTCGGCGTTAAGACTTCTCTCGCGCCGATAAGCGTGAAGATTGCCACGATTCCCGAAAAGCTTGATTCTACCGAGACGGACAAGTTCATTGTCCAGAACGGTCTTTGCGTTTATTTGCAGACGGCAGAGAACCCCGATGAAATAAAGAAGATAATGGACGAGACGCTCTTCCTCCAGAAGTACAGCGTCCTCGCCATCGACGGCACCGACGAGGAGATTCCCGAGTCCATCAGGATTAAGGACAATTCGTCTCATGCGGCGGCAGCCGCCGTCGAGAAACCCGCGGAAGAAGCTTCCTCCGCCTCGAAGAACAATACCGCGGTCAAGAAAGCTAACGAAGCCGCCGAAGCTTCCACGAAGCAGAACTTCATCAGCGTAAACGTCAATAAGCTTGACAGCCTTCTCAATATCGTCGGCGAAATAGTTACCGCTCAATCCATGGTAATCAGCAACGCCAACTTCTCCGAAGGCCGTAACGACAGCTTTGATATCGCGGCCAAGCAGCTCCGTTCTCTCATTAACGAGCTGCAGGATGTCGTTATGTCCATCCGTATGTTGCCCGTCTCCAACGTCTTCCAGAAGATGAAGCGTATCGTTCGAGATATGTCCAAGAAAATTGATAAGGATATAGAGCTCGTTCTCGTCGGTGAAGAGACGGAAGTCGATAAAAACGTCATCGACTGCCTCTCCGACCCGCTCATGCACCTCGTAAGAAACTCTGTTGACCACGGCATCGAGAGCCCGGAGGAAAGAGAGGCGGCCGGAAAGCCGAAGAAGGGCCATGTTTACCTTGAGGCAAAGACCACCGGCAACGACGTTATCGTGAGCGTCACCGACGACGGCAAGGGCCTCAACCGCCAGGCTATTCTCAGAAAGGCTTACGAAAAGGGCCTCATCAATAAGCCCGAGAGCGACGTTTCCGATAAGGACGTTTATTCTCTCATCTTCCTTCCCGGCTTCTCCACGAAGGAGCAGGTCACGGAGTATTCCGGCAGAGGCGTCGGAATGGACGTTGTCCGCAGAAACATAAGCCAGATAGGCGGTTCTCTCTCCGTTGACAGCACGCCCGGCAAGGGAACCACTTTCACCATTCGCATTCCGCTTACGCTCACCATAGTCGACGGAATGAAATTCCATGTCGGAGACATCAGCTTCATTATGCCAACAGCCTCCGTACAGACGGTCCTTCGTCCCGGCCCCGGCGACGTATTCGTCGATTCCAATAATAACGAGATGATTATTCTGCACGGTCAGTGCTATTCCGTTGCCAGAATGAGCGACCTCTTCGGAATCGAAAACGCTATACAGAATCCCGAGGACGGCATGATAATGCATCTTATAGCCGAAGGCAAGAGCTTCTGCATCCTCTTTGATAACCTCGACGGAGAGTATCAGGTGGTCGCGAAGTCCCTTCCGGAATACCTCAAGAAGTGCGCCACGAAGCTTGACGGTATTAGCGGCTGCGCTATCATGGGTGACGGTTCCATTAACCTTATCCTTGATGTAAACAATCTTGCGACGAAGTAATTTAGGGAGGCGAAAACAGTGAAAGAAGAAACTACGACCAATACCGGTACTCCTCAGGCGGAGACCGAACAAAATATCCATAAATACCTGTTTTTTTCCCTCGATAATGTGGAATACGGCGTCGAAATAAGCATGGTTCAGGAAATTATCACTATGGAGGCAGTTTCTCCCATTCCCAGCACGCTGCCGTTCTGCAAGGGTGTTATCAATATCAGAGGTTCCGTAGTCCCCGTGCTTGACCTTCGCATAAAGCTCGGAAAAGAGCCTTGCGAATATACGGATATTGCCTGCATAATCGTGCTTGAAATTAAGGACGAACGTATAGGCGTTATTGTTGAGCAGATCCGCGATGTTATAGAAATATCCGACGGTATGCTTATGCCGTCTCCTGTGGATACCAACAATGCCGAGCAGAAATGCGCTTCCTCGAGCATTGTTGAAATAGACGGAAACGTCAAGCAGATACTTGATATTGACCGCGTGTTTGGCTTCGACGAGGAAGAAACAGAGGAACAATAAACAATAGACAGGACAGAAGCCGAATATCATATTGTATGTTCGGCTTCTGCTTTTCTTTAAGGCAACGCCGCACAATTTCCGGAGAATATTCTGGCGTATCGTCCCCAAATTGTCGGCAATACACAAAGCATTACCTGCGTCTTGTGAGCAATCTGACGGCGCATTATATGCACCGGAATTATGCGGTGTTGCCTTAGTTAAAGCTTCCGTTTAATCGTTGATTACTAAACCCAAAAGGAGAAAAGCGTGAATATTGGCGACAAAGAGTTTGGGATGATCCGAGATTTTATGCTGAACCAATACGGCATTGATCTTTCCAAAAAGAGAGTCCTGATTGAGAGCCGTCTTACCCAGATGGCCACCCAGAACGGTTATTCCGATTTTAATACCTTTATCCCCGCGGCGATGGCAAATCAGTCCCTCATTCAGGAAATAGTTACGCGCCTTACGACGAATTTTACATTTTTCCTGCGTGAAAGCGTTCATTATGATTTTATGGTTCAGGAGGCTGTTCCGGAGCTTATTAACGGGAAGAGAAACAGCACGGTTAAGATTTGGAGCGCCGGATGTTCCTCGGGAGACGAGGCATTTACCGCTGCAATGTACCTTGCTGAGTATAAGATCAAAAATCCTTTGCTTGCCGATTATAAAATAATCGGCAGCGATATTTCCGACGAAGCCCTGTCTCTCGCAAAAAAGGCGGAATACACCTCCGAAAATCTCAGCAAGCTTCCTCCGACTTTCCAAAAGCGCTATTTCGACCCGCTGCCTTCGGGAGATTACTGCATTAAAGAGGAGCTTAAAAAGCATGTAAGCTTTATGAAGCTTAATCTGATGTCGGCTTTTCCGCCGACCTTCTCGGGCTTCGATATCATTTTCTGCCGCAACGTAATGATTTACTTTACACCGGAAATCCGCAAAAAGCTCGCGCAGAAGTATTGCGCTGCTCTGAAACCGGGCGGATATCTCTTCATCGGTCTCAGCGAGTCTATTCCCGCGGCAGAGGCGGGGCTGAAAACCATTCGCCCCGCGATTTTCAAACGTGAAAAATGAATCCGAGTGACGCTTCTTTTTGCACATTGTAAAAAAGAGAGGTGATGAAGCACATGGGAACAAGGCAATACGCTATTCTGGCTATTGTTGAAGACGACCCCAAGTATACCGGGCTCAGCGCTGTACTTGGCAAAGACCCTAACTATACCATCAGCTCCGTTTCCTTAAATACGAACAAGGCGGATGAAATCCTTTCTCAGAGAAAAATCGATGCGATTTTTCTTATGGCTACGAGTATTACAAACCCGATTAAAAACTGGGTTCGCCATACCGTGGAAAAAAAGAATTATCCCATCGTCGTCGTCACCATGAGCGGCCTGAAAGAAGACGATTTTTCCACCTCGTCCAAGCTTGTCCGCCTATGCAGCATAGAGCAGAACGAAAGCGCACAGAGCATATTGCGGGAAATAGGTATAAAGCTCCGCATGGCGTATAATAACGCAGTCGCGGCTATTACGAGCGCGGGTGTTATGCGCGTCGCTGAGGTGAGCAGCTCGGCTTTTTCCGCTTCATCATCTTCTTCTGCTCCGTCCGCTTCGTCCCCGGAAGCTCCGGCTTCCGACGAGCCGTCGAAGCCTGCGCCTGTACCGGGCAGCATAAAAATCAGCAGGAAAAAAATCATTGCTGTCGGCGCATCAATGGGCGGCGTCGAGGCCGTGACGAAGGTGCTCACGCAGCTCCCGCCGGAGATGCCGGGTATCGTCGTTACGCAGCATATGCCCGGCGGATTTACCGGCATGTACGCGAAAACGCTCGATAATAGCTGCAAGCTCAAGGTTTATCAGGCGGAAGATAAGATGCCAGTCGACCCCGGCTGCATCTATATCGCGCCCGGCGGCTTCCATATGAAGGTCGCCAAGCAGGGCGACGGTTACATCATACGCATAACCAACGAGGATAAGGTCTCCGGGCATAAGCCCTCGGTAAACGTCCTCTTCGATTCCGTCGCGGAGGCGGCGGGCAAGAACGCAATGGGCGTAATCCTCACCGGCATGGGTGACGACGGCGCGACGGGGCTTCTCAAAATGCGTCAGGCGGGCGCATATACCGTCGGGCAGAGTCCCGAGACCTGCGTGGTCTATGGCATGCCGAAGGTAGCTTACGAAATAGGCGCGGTCATGGAGCAGATCCCGCTGACCCGCATCCACCTTAAAATGCTCGATTATGTAAAAAGATAATATTTCAATGAATATCCGGGCGGGAATTGCTTGAACGCGGTTCCCGCCCTGTTTTGCGGCAATTTGTGATTGCGAAAATATTGCAAAAATGTTATGCTATAGCTATGAATATGCGCGGTGCTCTTATGAAGGCCGCGCCATTAATCGAGGGAGGAAAGAAACTATGGCAACTTATGGCAAGGGCGTCCATTCCGTATACGATATGCCGCATGACGGAGACTTTGAGCACAAAACTCTCACAGGGAGGACCATCAGCGAGGAAAAGCATGAGGTAAGCGTGGTCCGCGCGGCGGACGTAGTCGTCGTCGGCGGCGGCCCGGGCGGCGTGGCCGCGGCGGTTTCGGCGGCGCGAGCGGGCGCGAAAACCATACTCATCGAGCGCTACGGACATCTCGGAGGCATGGCGACGGGCGGCCTCGTGAACATCATCCCGAACCTCGCGGATATATACGGCAACCATTGGATAGGCGGCTTCTGCCAGGAGTTTATAGAGCGCGTCCACAAGCGCGGCGCGGCGAGCTTCCCGGATAAAAAATTCTGGGGCAAGCCCGAAAAAACGCTCGTTGCGAAGTACCTGAAGGCGAACATGGGTCATTTTTACGTCCGAACGAACCGCGCGGGCGAGCAGGTTCCGCTTTATACCGCGGTAATCGACCCCGAGGTCGGCAAGGATGAGCTGAACGCCATGGTTTTCGAGGCCGGAGCCGAGCTCATGCTGCATACATGGGTCGCCGCGCCGATAATGGACGGCGAGCGGATAAAGGGCGTTTTCGTAGAAAACAAATCCGGCCGTCAGGCCATTCTCGGCAAGGTGATAATAGACTGCACCGGCGACGGCGACCTTCTCATGAACGTCAAAACCGAGACCGTGGACTATATGCGCCCCGGCTCGCGCATAGCTCAGTTCGGCTACGTCTACTGGGTCTGCGGCGTTGATCTCGATAAATACGACGCCTTCGCCGCCGAAAAGCCCGACGAATTCAAAGAGATAAACGCGAAAATCATGGCAGAGGGCGGAAACCCCTTCTTCACGCGCGGTCTTCTGGAGCACCAGCACGGCGTCATTTGGGTACACCGGCTCATCGGCTCCCTGCACCAGACGGACCCGGAGGAGATGACCTACATAGATTCCAGCGCCCGCGCGACCTCCGTTAAGACATGGGAGCTCTACAAAAAATATTTGCCCGGCTTTGAAAACAGCTTCATCATGCTCTCCGCGCCTCAGCTCGGAACCTCGGGCGGCCGGAGAATAGTCGGAGAATACTACCTCACTGAGGAAGATATGGACCGTGACGAGCCATACGAGGACACGATAGCGATTTTCGCGGATAACGACAGGGGCGAGCTTTCGCTCGACCATCCCAAGACCTTTGTCCCCTACCGAGCCCTGCTCCCGAAGGGGACGAAGGGCCTGCTCGTTGCCTGCCGCGCTTTCTCGGCAGACCATGAATTCAGCGAGTTTTTCAACCTTATCCCACATTGTATGTGCTTCGGTCAGGCGGCGGGCGCAGCGGCGGCAATCGCCGTGAAGCATGGCATAGACCCGGCGGAGGTTGATTATAAGGAACTCAAGGCCGAGCTTGTTAAGCACGGCGCAATCCTTCCGTAACTGCGCTTCTGCAGCCCAATGTGGCCCAATCTCTCAGCAAGGTGATCAGATGGCAAACTTCACGAAAAACGCAATAAAAGCCTCGTGCCTCAAGCTTCTCAACGAGCGCCCGATTAACAAAATAACCGTTAAGGACATCGTTGAGGACTGCGGCATTAACCGCAATTCCTTCTATTACCACTTTCAGGACATCCCCTCGCTCCTTGAGGATATAATCACCTCCGAGGCGGACGCTGTAATCGCGGACTGCGGTTCGGTCGAGTCGCTCAACGAGGTGTTTGAAAAGGCGCTCAGCTTCGCGCTTAAGAACAAAAAAGCGGTGCTGCACATTTATAATTCGGCAAACCGCGCCATGTACGAAAATTACCTCCGCCGGATATGCGAGCATATCGTTTCGTCCTTCATGGAGACTGCGTTCCCGGAGGCGAATGTTTCGGACGGTGATAAAGCGGTCATTCTCCGCTTCTATAAGTGCGCCTGCATGGGCTTTGTGCTGGACTGGCTCGAAAGCGGCATGAAGGAGGAGGTACGCGCCGAAATTGACCGTTTCTGCCGCCTTGCACGAGGAAGTCTTGAGGAAATGATTAGCCGAAGCGATCCGAAGGAATAGTTGCCGTTTGTTTAGACAAACAGCGAGCTTTGCCTAAATTTCATACAGAAAAAAGCTCATGCCCGTTTTTTGGGCATGAGCTTTTTTGCGCCCATTTTCCTCCGCAGCTGAATGAGTTATGCTATGGTCAACAAAGAAGAAAGGGGACTTCGATATGCGTTCATCCGCTCCGATATTTGCGGCGAAGGCGGCTTATCTCGCTATTTCCGCCGTTATCTCGCTCATAGGGCTCGCGATGCTGCTGTTTCCGGGCGTTTCGGCGGAGCTGACGGGAACGGTCATTGGCATAGCGATGATAGCTTTCGGGCTTATTAAGCTCGCGGGCTACTTCTCGCGCGACCTTTTCCGCCTTGCCTTCCAGTTCGATCTCGCGTTCGGACTGCTGCTAATAGCGATAGGCGTCATTGTGGTGATAAACCCGATAGACGCGCTGAGCTTTATCTGCGTAGCGCTCGGAATTCCGATCCTTGCCGACGGCCTTTTTAAAATCCAGATTGCCGTTGATTCAAGGCGCTTCGGGATAAGAAACTGGTGGGTGATACTTATAGTCGCGCTGATAACCGGCTTCTTCGGGCTGACGCTCGTTTTTCGCCCGGCTGAAAGCGCCGCAGTGCTGATGCTCATGCTCGGCGCGGCGCTCATAACCGAGGGAGCGCTGAATATGCTGACGGTACTTTCGGCGGTGAAGATAATCAAGCATCAGCAGCCGGATGATTACGTCGTAATTGATGAAACATAGAAAGGATTGAAGAAAATGAAGCTTGCGAAGGCTGTGGTAAAACACAGGACGCTGATAATTATTCTTGCGCTCCTGCTGCTTGTGCCGTCATTTATCGGGATGCTGAGGACGAGGATAAACTACGATATGCTTGCCTATCTCCCCGAGGATATGGACACGGTAAAGGGGCAGAACATACTGCTTGACGAGTTCGGCAAGGGCGCTTTTTCGCTGATAGTCGCGGAGAATATGCCGCAGAAGGACGTAGCCGAGCTTACGGAACGACTCGGCAAGATAGAGCACGTTGAAACGGCGCTTTGGTATTCCTCGATAGCCGACCTCAGCATACCCATGGAGATGCTGCCGGATAAGCTATACGACGCGTTCAACACGGACGATGCGACGATGATAGCCGTGTTCTTTGATACCTCGACCTCCGACGACGAGACTATGGAGGCCATACGCGCCGTCCGAGCCGCCTGCGGGAAGCAGTGCTTCGTTTCGGGCATGTCCGCGCTTGTGACAGACCTCAAGGACCTGTGCGAGCGCGAGGAGCCGATTTACGTCGCGCTCGCTGTAATCCTTGCCTGCGCCGCGATGGTAATTTTCCTCGACGGCTGGCTCGTCCCCTTCGTGTTCCTCGCCAGCATTGGCATGGCGATAATGTATAATCTCGGGACGAATTTCTTCTTCGGGGAGATATCCTATATCACAAAGGCGCTGTCTGCGGTGCTTCAGCTTGCCGTGACGATGGATTATTCGATTTTCCTGTGGCACAGCTATAACGAACGCCTCACGCTTGCCCCGGACAAGGAAACGGCGATGGCGGAGGCAATACACAATACCTTCACCAGCGTTATCGGCAGCTCGATAACCACCATCGCGGGCTTCGCCGCCCTGTGCTTCATGAGCTTTACGCTGGGCCGTGACCTCGGCCTTGTTATGGCGAAGGGTGTGCTGCTCGGCGTCGTAAGCTGCGTGACGGTGCTCCCGGCGCTCGTACTGGCGCTGGATAAGCCCCTGCAAAAGACGAAACACAAGGCTCTTATTCCCAAGACAGATAAGCTTTCGGCGCGCGTTACGAAGCTTTTCCCCGTGTTCCTCGCGCTTTTTGTGCTGATAGCCGTTCCCGCGTATTATGGCTACAGCAAGACGAATGACGAGGTTTATTATGACATGGGCCAGTGCCTCCCGGAGGACATGGAGTTCGTTATAGCAAATTCCAAGCTCTCCGACGAGTTCGACATAGCCTCGACCCACATGGTTCTGGCCGACGCCTCGCTTCCGCCGGAAACGCTCCGTAAAATGAGCGACGAGATGGAGAAGGTCGAGGGTGTGAAATATGTCCTGGGGCTCGAATCCGTCGTCGGCTCGCTCGTCCCGGAGGAGATACTTCCGGACTCGGTGCGCGATATCCTCGAAAGCGACAACTGGAAGCTGATGCTCATTAATTCGGAGTACAAGGTCGCGAGCGACAAGGTGAACGAGCAGGTGAGCGCGCTGAATACGATACTGAAACGCTATGACTCGAAGGGTATGCTCATCGGCGAAGCGCCCTGCATGAAGGACATGATCGAGACGACAGGACACGATTTCCAGGTCGTCAACGCAATTTCCATCGTAGCGATATTCCTCATCATCGCCGCCGTGGAAAAGAGCCTTACGCTGCCCTTCATACTCATCGCAGTTATAGAGCTTGCGATATTCATAAACCTCGGTCTGCCGCATTATTTCGGCCAGTCGCTGCCCTTTATAGCGCCTATCTGCATCAGCACTATCCAGCTCGGCGCGACGGTGGACTACGCCATACTCATGACGACGCGATACAAGGCCGAGCGCCTTTCCGGCAAGGAGAAAAAGGACGCCGTGAGCGCTGCCCTCGCCGCCTCCACGCCGTCCATCATCGTAAGCGGCATGGGCCTTTTCGCCGCGACCTTCGGAGTAGCGGTCTACTCGAATATTGATATAATCCGCTCCATGTGTATGCTGATGGCGCGCGGCGCCGTGATAAGCATGCTCTGCGTCCTGTTCATTCTTCCGGCGCTGCTCATGCTTTGCGACACGCTTATACGCAAAACCACCCTCGGCATGAGGCTTCCCGCTTCCGTGCCGGCAAACGATAATAATTTACGGAGGTTACCATTATGAATAAAAAGCTTGCTAAAATCACCGCTGTCACTCTCAGCGCAGCGCTTTGCCTTACAGCCGGCGGCGCGACTTTTGCCTCAAACGAGGCGCAGGAAGCACCTGAACAGGAAAAGCCCGTCGTAAGCACGGAAGCCATATCCGAAGGCGAAGTCACGAAGGACGAAACCGTGTACGTCATCGCTTCCGCCAATGGGGAAACGGAAAAGCTCATAGTGAGCGACAGGCTGAATAACCCTGCCGCGCTCGATAAAATCGAGGATGCGAGCGAACTTGCGGATATTAAGACAGTTCGCGGCGGCGCGGAGTTTGCTTCCGGCGTCTGGCAGACGGACGGGGGAGACGTTTACTATCAGGGATCGAGCGATAAGGACCTTCCCGTTACCGTTTCCGTGAGCTATACGCTCGACGGCAAGCCGGTGTCCGCGCAGGAGCTTGCCGGAAAGAGCGGGCGCGTGACTATCAGATTTGATTATGAAAACCACACCGGGGCAAAGACGCAGATTTCCGGCAAGACTGAAACGGTTTACGTTCCCTTCGCCGCGGTCACGGGGCTTGTGCTGGATAACGATGTTTTCAGCGATGTCAGCGTTACCTCCGGCAAGGCGCTTGATGACGGAAGCAGAACGGCAGTCGTCGGATTTGCGCTCCCGGGTCTCGGGGAAATGCTCGGAGAAACCGAAATCGAGCTTCCCGAATATTTTGAAATAAGCGCACAGGCGAAGAATTTCTCGCTTGAAAGCAGCTATACCATCGTTACGAACTCGGTCTTCAATGAGCTTGACGCGGATAAGCTTTCTTTCGGCGGGCTTGAGGGCTCGGTCGACGAGTTGACCGACGCCATGACGAAGCTCATGGACGGTTCCTCTCAGCTTTATGACGGCGTCACTGCCCTTAAGGGCGGCATGTCGAGCCTTACAGACGGCGCGGCGGCGCTCTGTAGCGGACTTAACACGCTGAAATCCAACAGCGAGGCGCTCAACGCCGGGGCAAAGCAGATTTTTGACGCTCTGCTCAGCACGGCGAACGCCCAGCTTGCAGCCAACGGCGTTGAAGTCCCGGCGCTTACCGTTGATAACTATTCCGCGGTGCTGAACGGCGTTCTCGCCTCCCTCGGCGCTGACGGCGTGAGAAACACGGCTCGCGGGCGCGTTGAGGCGGCAGTAAGAGAAAAAAGCGAGGACGTTCGCGCGGCAGTCGCTGCGGCGGTCAGCGAGGAAGTTGCTGCGCAGGTCGAAGCGGCGGTGCGCGAGGGCGTATTTGCAAAGGTACTCGCGGCGATGGGCTTTGAGCCTGAGCAGTACGCGGCGGGCGTGGAGTCCGGCGCAGTGAGCGCGGCGCAGCAGGCGCAGGTAAACGCGGCTGTTGAGCAGCAGATGCAGACGGCGGAGGTGAAGGCAATAGTCAGGGAGAAAACCGCCGAAAAAATGCAGGCGGAGGACATAGCTGCGCTTGTAGAGCAAAAAACGGAAGAGCAGATACAAAAGCTCGTTGAAGAGAATATGCAGTCCGACGAGGTTCAGAAGCAGATTGCCGATGCCGTAAAGCAGGCAGGAGCGGGAGCGGAGAGCATAAACGCCCTTCTCGCGCAGCTCGACGGTGTAGCGCAGTTCTATAACGGCCTCACGGCATATACGGCAGGCGTTGACAGCGCTGCCGGCGGTGCGGCGGAGATTAAAGACGGCATCACCGCGCTGAACGATGGCGTCGGACAGCTCGCCGACGGCTCTATGCAGCTTCGCGACGGCATAGCCCGCCTCAACGACGAGGGCATAAGCAAGATAAGCTCGCTCCTGGGAAGCGGCCTCGGAGAAATAAGCGAGAAGCTGAAGGCGGCGCTTGAAGCCTCTGAGGATTATACAAGCTTCTCCGGAATAAGTGAAGGAATGAGGGGCGAAGTTAAGTTCATCTATAAGACGGCTGCAGTAAAATAAGTAAAAAGACAGCGCACGAGACCATACGGACTCGTGCGCTGCCTTGTATATGTAAGACAAAAGGAGAACTCAGAGTTAAGAGGGAATTACTTTCTTGCCTGGTCGATCCAGTCGAGGTCATGGCGTGCATGACCGAATTCCTCGGCACCCTCGGGAACCTTCCACATCATCGGAGGATTCTCGCCCTTCTTTGCGGCCTCTTCCATCATCTTTCTCATGGCGGCCATGCGCTCGGCGTTCTTCGCGTCGCGCTCGGCAGCGGTGAGGGTATAGTCCTCGATGGTGGCGTTCAGGCCGCGAAGCTGAGCGGCGCGATTCTCGGGAGTGTGGTCGGGAAGGACGATGATACGGCCGTTCTCGATACCTTCCTTGAGGATCTCGGCGAGCTCAACGGGGTCGATGCCCGTGGCATGGACGCTGCGAAGGTGAGCCATGGTGCCCTCGGAAACGTGATAGCCGGTGTTCTTGAGGTTTGCCGGACGATACTTCTCGGCGTTGCCGATGTTGGAGTTGATGTTGCCCGGGCAAAGAACGGTGGCACCTGCGCCGTAAGGTCTGAGAGCCTCGGCGTAGGAATACATGAGGTTGTTGACGGCGGCCTTGGCTGCGCTGTACGGGCCGGTGCCGGAGCCTGCCATGAAAGCGCCCATGGAGGACGTGGTGGCGACCCAGAACTCAGTCTTGTGAGCATAAGCCTTGATCATGCGGGGAACGAAGATGAGAAGGCCGTTTACAACGTGGTTGAGGCAGACGCCCATGACCCAGTCAAAGTCGTCGAAGGTGGAAGCCTCGATGGGGCCGAAGGAGTTAACGCCGGCGGTCTGGATAAGGAGGTGCGGGGGACCGCCGAAGGTCTCTTCGACCTTGTCGGCTGCTGCCTTGTACTCCTCACGGTTCGTGAGGTCAACCTTGATGGCGAGAATGTCTTCCTTCTTGATGCCGAAAGCGATGAGCTCGTTGACGGCATTATCGAGAGCGTCCTGACGAACGTCGGCAATGCAGACCTTCATGCCTTCGCGGCCGAAAACCTTCGCCTGGCCGAGACCGGCGCCGGAAGCGCCGCCGGTAACGAATAATATTTTACCTTTGAAATCTTTCATTTAAAATCTTCCTCCAAAGTTAATAAATTTAGATAATAGTATTATACCTTGTTTAGTGAAAAAATCAATAAGGGTTTTAGCAATTTCTAAAAGTTCTTAAATTAAGATAAAAAAACGAAGAAAAATTGTGCAACATAACGAACAATACCGCCCATGGACGAAGGCCTCGTTCATGAGCGGTTTTACCATTTGATTATGGCTTAATAGGTGTATTCGCTGTGTATAATTGCGACGAGCTTAGGTTCCTTGTCGGAGTTTTCAAACACAAGGCGAAGGATGGACCAGTCTATGTCGTCGGGGTTGTTCGGGGGAAAATACAGGTCCACAAAATGCGCGCCGGGAAAGACCTCCTGCACGTTTTCAAGTGCGTTGCCCTGCTTTGCAACGCGGTCTATCGAAATGACCGGGGCGTTCAGGTAATCGCGGTTGTAGAGAACGTATGAGAAAAAATCCGCCGCCGTGTATTCTATTTCCTTTTCACTCGAACCCTCAAGCCCCCACACGAGGCTTTCCCGGTCACCGTCCAAACGCGCGAACGCTTTCTGCGAGAACCAGCGATTAGAGGAAATGTTCAGCGTAGCGGAGGGGGAAACGTAAACCCCGTATTCCGGGTGAATAAGCTCGGAAAGAGCCTGAAAATCACCGGATTTTATATAGCCCGCCGCGTCATAGGCGAGAGAAACGAGCTTTTCCCTATCCGTAAGCTGGCTTTCATTTTCGTATACTGCGGACGGATGGGAATAATTCGCCGCGTCGTAGATGATAATAGCGCCCGCGCCGATTACTATGCCGAGAATAAGGCAGAGAACGGATATAAAACGGCTTTTTTTCATAGATTGCCCTCCTCCGGATTCAAGCCCGCTGCTGTTAGTCTGACGGCGCCAATTTGAACACGCTGAAAGCGGCGCGGCGGAATACTTTGTGTATTTCCAAGCCGTTTGACGAAATGTCGGCGGAAATCTGCCCGTCAAAACCGTGTTCTGATAGGCGTCGTCAGGCTATGCATATATATTGCCGCAATAACGCGTGTAAGGTATGTACGGGCGCCGTATCAGCAGTATTCCTCGGCTGTCACGCCTATAATATTTGATGTGCCGTGAATACGCCGCTGAATTATCAATGCTTTAATCGGCACTTCAATAATAATACTTTTAGCTTGAAAATACAATAGCCGGAGCCGACTTAAAGCAATACCGCATAATTCAGCAGGCAGGGCCGCATGAGCCGCCGCGCTTCCGGCGAACGCCGAGCGCAGCGGCGCTGTGATGAAAGCGACGAAAAGCCTGCTTGATTTTTGCGCCATGGACATCCCCCCCTCTATTTTGGTTAATTATGCAATACCGTTAAAAGAATGGCAATGTTCCTTGAATTATTCATTAAATCTTCCTTAAGACGATAGTATAAAAAACGCTCCTTCACAGCGATGTATTATGCCGTGAAAGAGCGTTTTTTGTTGTTGATATCGCCGCGAGAGGACGCGGTCGTTAAATGCGCTGGTGCTCCACAAGCTCCGCGAAAAAGCCGCCTTTTTTTAGCAGAGTTTCGTAATTGCCCTCTTCGACAATTTTTCCGCCGTCCATAACGAGGATTCGGTCACAGTTCTGGATGGTCGAAAGCCTGTGGGCGATGACTATGCGTGTACAGTTAAGCCCGTCCAGCGCATGGGAGATCTGCTTCTGAGTCTTGTTGTCCAGTGCGCTTGTTGCCTCGTCAAAGAGCAGTATCTTCGGCCTCGGAGCAATGGCGCGGGCTATCATGATGCGCTGCTTCTGCCCGCCGGATATGCCGCCCTGACCCTCGCCGATAATGGTATGCATCTCCATGGGCATAGCCCGGATATCGTCCGCTATACCGGCCTTTTCCGCTGCATCCCAGGCTTCCTCCATCGTAAGATGCGGAGCGGAGACGGTTATATTTGAAAAAATGTCGCCGAGAAAAAGGTTTCCGTCCTGCGTTACTACGCCCATTTTGCGGCGCAGAGATTGCAGATCAAGCGAACGCATATCCTTTCGGTCATAGTAAATCGCGCCCTTCTCCGGCGATTCAAAGCCCAGGAGGAGGCGTATGAGCGTCGACTTTCCGCAGCCGGTTTTGCCGACGACGGCGACATATTCCCCGGACTTAACGGTCAAATTCAAATTATTGATGACATAAGGCATATCCTCTTGATAGCGGAATGAAACATTGGACAGCTCGATGCTTCCGGACAGCCGCGTTACGATCTCCTTCTCTGCCGACATTTCCGGCTCGGCTTTCAATATCGGCTCCGCCATTTCCAAAATCGGACCTATCTGTGCCGCCGAGGTAACGATGCCTGCAAACGCGCCGAAAGCTCCGGTTACAACGCCGTAGGCGGCGCTGAACGCGAGATACGCCGGAGGCGGGACATTGGAAAGAGTTGCGAAATAGTATATTGCGACCATGCCGAGCAGCGGAACCGCCATTAAGACAGAGGAGCTTATTTTTAAAAACAGGGGAGGGTTAAATTCGATCTCCGCGCCCTGAGTGTAGCAGTGCGCCCACTTTGCAAAGATGCGTTTTTCCGCACCGGAGAGCTTGATTTTCTGTATGCCGGAAATGAGAGCGAAGCTGATGCTGTTTTCTCTGGCAGTTTCTTTTAAAAGACCTCTCGTTTCCTTTGCCCGCAGAAAGCCCGTAAGCAGGGTTAGTGCTGCCGTGACTGCTATCGTTGCCAGCGCGGGCAGCGCGAGAGCGGGCGCGTAGGAAAAAAACTGGCCGATATACAGAAGGGATGCCACCGCCGTTATGCCGAACGAAAAAACGCCGCCGAAGAGAAGCGTGCATAATCTGTTTATGCCTCCGCTGCGAGTCGCAAGGTTGCCGGAACCGAAGGCTTTGAAGAACGAGGCGGGAAGGCTCATGAGGCGCATCATCATAGCTGCCTCCATCGGCAGCGCGACCTTAATCTGAATGCGGTTCATCGCAAGCTCCCGTGAAGCCGAAAGAAGCTGAGAGGAGACGAGGACACAAAGCAGAAATGCCGCGGCACTCCAAAGGATAAGCGCGCTGCCGCTTTTCAGAACGAAGCCCGTCAGAAGCTTTGTGATGTGCGGCAGGAGCATGCCCGTAAACGTCACCAGAAGCGTGAGCACGAACAGCGCCGCATAATCGCTCAGGTTCAGGCAGCTTTTCATGAAACTTAAAAGCTCCGGAACGCCGAGCTTGCGTTGAGGCAGCGGCTTATAAAAGCATACGGCCTCCGTCTCCAGACGATCCGCGGTTTTTTTCCCTGCGGATATTTTATTGCCTGCGCCGTCAAGCCAGTAATATCCCCCGTAGGACTTCGGCAGAACCGCCACGGGCAGCCCGTCGTCCTTGCGGACGGCGATTATGGGGCCGAAGGCAGCCTTGTACCAGCCCTCCGAAAGCGTGACGCTGCGGCGCATTATTCCGTGGGGGCGAAGCGCATAGTCGAGCTGCTCCTCCGGCTCCTTTACGGTCCCGGGAATGTCTACGGGCTTAAAGTGGTAGTATTTTAATATTTCATCTATCGCCGCTTTTGCGATTATCCGCTCGTCATGCATAGCGTCGGCGACGCGTCTGCCGAGTACGACGGACGACATTTCAATAATGGAGTCCTCGAATATATCCCGGTCACTCTCCTTGCGCTGCCGGATCTGTTTGTCGAACCAGCCCATATTCGGTCCTCCCTCCTTTATACTATATTAAAGGCAACGCCGCACAATTCCCGGCAGCCTATACGTACCCGCAGCACAGCGGATATTTTCGGCGCTTTTGCCTCTCCTTACTCGCCGGGCTGTCGCCCGGCAGAGACGAGAACAAAGCATGAGGCAAATCTTTTAAAGCGTTTAATAAGGACAACACCGCATAATTCCCGGCACATATCTTACTTGCAGAATATTCCGTCATATCGTCCAAAAATACTCGGCAATACACAAAGTATTACCTGCGTTTTTTGAACAATCTGACGAAAA
>JAEEGK010003336.1_pt1 | contig 40086 bp, 27 predicted proteins | sample 8958771 | NCBI WGS metagenome assembly JAEEGK01 (sample SAMN16246547, study PRJNA631951) | gut metagenome | biome: gut microbiome; feature: rumen; material: SC-attached | host: Bos | place: Iran: Karaj | collected 2018-10
GAATTATCTATTTGATAAATGATAATTTTTTTCTTTCAATATGAATCCATTTTTTTATTTTTATTAAATAATTATTTGAATAATTATAATTTTTACTTATTTGAATTTACAATATAGAATTCAAGTGAATGAAGATATAATTTTACAAAGTAGTTAAGAAAATAAAAAATAACAAATCATTTTTAATAATATAAAACAAAATAAAAAGATATTATTATACTTTTTTTTTTTACTAAATTTAATTTTTTTTAACTGATAATAAATTAAATAAATTAATTTCTTCATTGTTGTAAAACTTTTTATTAACCTTTTATCTTCTTTAAAAAGGTAAAATATATAAAATATGAATTGAATAAAGAACAATAAAAATTAATTTAGGAATTATCAAAGACTGAAAAAGAAAATTGAATAGTATAAAATTAAAAAATAAAAATCAAAAAAAAGTAAAATAAAAACACAAATCTTAATACTTCCATCCTTAATAATCTTTAATAAACAACATCACAAATTTTAATTTTTAAAACTAGAAAGAATAACTCAATAATTTCATTAAAAGTTTTTTTTAATAAAAGAAAAAAAATCTAAATTTTGAAATTATAAAAAAAAAGTTATTATTTCTACAGTGTTTTTTGTCAATTTTATTTTCTAATAATATATCAAATTATGACTCATAACGATTTGAACTTATTTGAAAATGAAATGATATTTAAACAATCAATTGAATCTTTTAACTATAAAGATACAGATGAAAGTTCATTTCCAAGTAATTTTATATTCAACCAGTTAAATCTTTCAAATAATTTAATTTCAATCCAGATTATGATAAATCTAAATGTGCTAATTTTAAAAATTAAATTTTCTTTATTGAAAAAATTATAAAAAAAGATAGAACTATAATCTTTAAACCAAAATTATCATTTAGAAGAATAGATAATATACTTCGAAAGATAAAGGTACATTTCTTCAAATTTATCATTAATCTATGCAATGATTTTATTAAACATGAAAATAAAAATTCGAGGATGAATATTAGAAGTATTACTACTGATCTTAGTACTGATGTTACTGATGAGCTAAATTTACTTTTAAAGCAATGTACAGTTAAACAAGTTCTTACTTTTCCTATTAATGATAAATTTTTGAAATATAAAAAGGACATTAATAAAAAAATTATTTCCAAAATTATGAAGGAATATCCTAAATTTAATGATATTTTAAAACTTAAAATAAAAGATATTTTTGATTATTTTAGTAATCCTAATTTTAAATTCATTATAGAAAGTTATGGTAAAAAAAAAGCAACAACTTTATATGAACTTGTATATAAAAATAAAAGCATAAAAAAATTAGGAGATGATTATATTAAAAAGTTTTTATATGTTGGAAATAATTTTTTTTCGAACTTTAAATTTGAAAAAAGAAGGAATAGACAAACAAAGAAAATAATATTAAGAAAATTAAGGGAAATTTTAAGATTTAATTAAAAAATATTAATTTTTTTTAAACTGATTATGAAAAAAAATTCAGATAGTAATGATAAATAATTATAACTAAGTTTTAGTAAATGAAAGGTTAAATTTTAAAATTTTCTTTTTAAATATAAATAAATTGTGTAAAAAACTATAAATTGAACCTAAGTTTTTCATTTTTTTTTTTATTTATTGAAATATTACTTTTTTTATATTAAGTAAATTAAGATAAGAAAGATTTATATAATTAATATCAAATAGGGTATTTAATAATATATAAAAAACAGATAGAAAATAAATTATTTTTTATATCTTTTTTTTGTAGATTAATTTAAAATCAATTATTTTATTTTTATTTTAAATTAAAATAATTTTAGTAAATTGAATAACATAAATTAAAATTAAAAAATATAATAAATAAACCATAAAAAAAAATATAATAGTCAAAAAAAAATAAATAAAAATAAAAATTAAATATTATTATATAACTAAAAACAAAAAAATGAAATCAATAAATTTTAAAATAACTTTATTAACAATTATAACAATAATCCCAATATTAAAATGTACAAATGAAGCAGGAACAAAAATAGGTTTAAAAGATGAATTAATATCAAATTTAATAAAATGGGCAACTCCAAAAGCATTATCATACATAAATAACTTAACAATTCCAGATGTATCAACAAATGTAAAAATAGGAGGATTTTTAACATTAACAATAAATGTAAAAAATATAAAGAAAACAATAGAAAATTTCACTCCAGAAACATTAAAAATAAATTTTGAAGAACCAGATGTAATTGGATTAAGAGCAAATGATATTAAAGGAAAAGGAAATTTTAATGTAGAAATTAAAGGAGGAGTAATTTACGACTCAGAAACAGTAGATTTAGATATTAATTCAATTTCAATTGAAATAGAAATTGAATTTTTTAAAAGAGAAATTGAAGGTAAAATTTATCCTTATTTTAGATTTATTACATTTGAAATTAATTTAGATTTTGATTTTGAATTACATGGTTCATCAATTTCACAATTTATAAATTATATTAAACCCGCAATAAAAGGTTTATTAAAAAATACTTTAATAGAACAAATAAAAACAAATGTCGTAAAAGCAGTAAAAGAAAAAATAGAAAATTTACCTTTATATATTAAAATAAATGAAAATGGTTTAGCATTAAATTATGCATTATTATCAATACCAAAAATAACTAATTCAAGTATTGAAATAAATTCATATGGTGGATTAGTAAATTTAAATATAAAAGAAACTTTAAATCCTCCTTTTATTTTACCTACAAATTTACCTAATTTTAATGAAACAGGAAAACAACTTCAAATTTATATTTCTGATTATACAATAAATACAGCATTATTTACTTTATTAAAAAGTGATTTATTAAAAATTCATATTAATCCTGAAATTATTCCTGAAAGTTCACCTATAAAATTAACAACTACTAATTTAAAATATATTATTGTTGGTATTGATGAAGTTTATGGAGATGATAAATTATGTGAAGTTGATTTTAAAGTTTATAATACTTCAACAGTTAATTTTGAAAAAGAAGTTGTTAAAATTATTTTACCAACTGAAATTATTTTAAATGTAAGAATTGATAATAAAAATAATTTAAGTCAAGCTATAAAAATTAATACTGATTTTGTTTTTGATATTAATTTCCAAGTTAATGAAAATGCAAATATTTCTGCAAATATTCATACAATGAAATTAAGTAATACTAAAATTGTTGAAAGTAATGTTCCTAAAGCAAGTGCTATATTAATTGAAGGGGAATTTAATCTTCTTTCGTTTGCTTTAAAACCTATTTTAAATAATTTTATTATTAAAAATTTAAGCTTTGAATTACCTAGTTTTGAAGGAATAAGTTTTGGAAATTCTACTATTTTTCATAATGAACATTATGTTGAAATTCAAATTAGTTTAATATTTAAATTTGAGTCTTGGAAAACTACTAAAGTTTTTAATAAAAAAATGAATAATTTAATAAAACCTTTTTGTGAATATGGAAAAAATGTTAAAGATGTTAAATTAGTTAAATATTCTCATGGGTATTATTATAAATATAAATGTGTTTATAATAGTCTATTCAATGAATTTTGAAATTGTTTTAAGTGGTTAAAATTTGATTTTTGATTTATTTTTAGAAATTTATTTTCACAAATTTAAAAATTTTATTTTTAACTTTTTATATTATAAATTCTTTTTATTTTATATTTATTATTAAAAAATATAAAAATAAAATTAATTATCCTTCAAATTTTATATATTTAAAACAAAAATAAATAAATTTAAATAATATGTGTTTTCATAATTCTAATAATTATTTAAATTTAGATTAAAGAACTTTAATAAATAACAATACAAATAATTTTTTTAATGAAGATAATATAAATAATAATAATACAAACAATTTATTTGGAGCTACTAATAGAATTATTCTTAATGATGAAAATGATTATGAAGAATTTATGTTATTTTTGAATTTTGAAAGAATGAAGAGAAAATATGAAAGAGAAAATAAATCAAATCAAAATAATTTATTTAATAATAATTCACAAAAAGAAGATTATTCAAACGCAAATATTAATTTAATATATTTTTAGACTTATTTATTCAAATAAATAAACCATATCAAATAATATATATGATAAGTGTATCAAATAAATTAAAAATAAAAGAATTAAAACAACAAATTATTGAAAATTTAATACAAATTTGTCCGGTTTATAAAATTTTTAATTTTTCTTCCTTTTTTTTATTAAAGAATTATGAGATAATAAATATTAATGAAAATAATTTGATAAAAGATTGTAATCTTAAAAATGGAGATAAATTATATGTTATAGTAATTGAAAATAATATAATAAAAAATATTTATAATCAAAATTGATTTAATGTGGATATTTTTCGTCAATTTGTTTATTCATATCAAATTCCCAAATTAACTAAAAAAGGTTATAAAACAAATCCACCACAATAGTTATTTAATAGAATGACTTTTGATGAATTAAGTAATGTGGAAAATTTTTCTATTGAAAATGAAAATGGGAAAATTAAATTTAAATCAAAAGTAAATTTAACATATTAATAATTATTAATAAAAAAAATCAATTATTTTATCCTTCACCTGAATTAATCTTAAATGCAAAAGTAACTATTCATTTATATAATATTGATGAAATTCCTAATAATATATCTGTTAACCCTTTAAGTTTGAAATATCAAATTGATAAATTAAAAAAAAAAGGAATTTACAATTATAAATATAATACAGAAAAGAAAGAATTTAAATATTGTATTGAGCATTTAATTAAATAAATAGTCTTTTTTTAATAAATTTTTTTTAATCATATAAAATAAATTAAAATATAATTAATTTAATTTTTTTATTAAATGTTTAATCAGTTATTTTAAATAAAAATGAAATTTAATCAACTTGATGCACAAGTTTATTTACCATTTAATTATAATAATAATAATGAAATAATAAGTAGGCAAATAAAAGAAAATAAAGCAAGAATAAACAATATTAATAATGAAATTATCCAAATGCAATTAAAAGAATCTCCTTTAAAAAAAATAAATTTTTTCAAAGAATTAGTTGTAACAAAAGAAGATTATGAAAAAGCAAAAGAAATTGCAGAAGAATTAATAAATTCTTTTAATTCAAATCTTTTCTTAGATATTTTAACTGTAGATAAATTAATTTCTATACAAAAACATTTAATGGAAATTTTTAATTATATAATATATGGAGATCAAAATTTTGAATGGAATAATTTTAGAAGAAAATCAGAATATAATCAATTAATTTCTAGAATGAAAGAGATAAATTATGATTTATTAAGTCCAAAACAATTTAACTTTTATATTAATAGATTAATTCCAAATATGGAATTACCAAAATTTATTCCAATTTCAACTGGAATGGATCATTTATATAAATGGGTTAAATGTCAAATTACAATATATATTTTTTTAGTTAATTCAAAAAAATTAAATATTTCAAAAATATCAAAAATAAATTCAAATATTATAACAAATGTTTCTGATAAAAATAAATCAACAATAAATAATAATAGTAGTTATTTTATTGAACATAATTATTTAATATCAAATAATTCAAATGAAAATAATAAAAAAAGTGAAATTATTGGCACAAATAGTAATATAAATAGTATAATGATAACAAATTTACCTATTAAATCATCATCAAAATACAAAAAAAATTTTGTTAAATCAAATGATCAAATTAAACCAAGTAAAATAATAGCAAAAAATTTAATATCTTTTCTTAATTATAATGCTTTAAGAGAAAAAATAATAAGAGAACAAAAAGTAATGAAACATCTTCCTTTATTAAATAATAGAACTTTTGGTCAAATGAGACAATATTATCATATAAGAGGAGATTCTAATGATAGATATTATCAAAAAAAACATCTTGAAGATATTGAAAAAGCTTCAATTGGTGGAATTAGAAATAATAATAAAATCGTTTCTATGATTTCAAATAATAAATTAGGTTTAATTGGTGAAACTTTATCTCAAGAAAAATTAGATGAAATTTTAGAATAAATTATTATTATTAAAAATTATGTTATATATTAATTTATATTTTTTTAATTCTTTTTTTAAAATAAGTTATAATTTCCTCTTTCTTATACATTATTTATAAGTTTTTTTATTAATTCACATATATTAAATTTATATGAATCATGAAAATTTCTTTTAATAAATTTTTTTTTACTATTTTTCCTTTATAAAATGTAAAATTTTTATATATTTCTTTAGCTGAATATAAATTTTCTAATTGGGAATTCATAATATTTTCAATTTTATTTATTATTATATTAGTGAATTTAATTTTTGAAAAAAAAAAAAAAAAAATGAAATTAAATAAAAATTTGTCTTCAAAATCAGCAAAATCTCTAAAATCTAATTTTTCAGAAAAGAGATTTTTTCAATCTAACAAATTAAAAAACGCTATATCAAAAAATAAAAATTTAGTAAAAATATTAAATAACAAAATGTTTAAAGGATTTAATAAAATAAAAACCTTAATGAATCCAAATTTTAATATAGATGAATTTATTCAAAAAGTATCAGATAATTATTATCCAATAGATGAAAATTATGAAATATATTATCAAAAAAAATATCTTTCAAAATTAAAAAATAGAAAAGCAAGTTTTTCAACTTTTAAATTTAATAATCCAACAAATGAATCAAATAATATAAGTAAAACATTATCAAAAAGTAAAACACAATCAGAATTTTTTATTACTAATAATAATGAAAATTTAAAAAAAAAAAATAAAATTTATAGTATTTTAGATAATTATAGAGAAAAAAATGTAAATGATGAAATATTTTTAAATCAAAAAGAAAAAAAAATAACAACTTCTTATCCAATAATAATGATTGAAAAATTACATAATAATGAACAAAATCCTCCTATTAAATTAAATGAATCATTTTATAATTTTAAAAATGATAAATTTGATTATTTAAATAAGTCTCATTCTTTTAAAAAAATGTTATCTCGTTATCAATCTGATTTTTTATATCATTTATCGCATTATACTAATGAAAAAAATTTACATCCTTTAAATTTTAATAAAGATAAAAGATTATATAAACTAGAAAAAATTATTCAATTAAGATGTAAAAATAATGAAAAAGAAAATTCTAATATTTTTTCTAATGATAATTTATTTAATAATCAAGAATTAATTGAAAAAAAATTTAGTAGTTTTGAAAAACAAAATAAAGAATTTTATGATGATGAAATAAATAATAGTTTTTTAAATGTAAATAAATATAATAATAACATTGAAAAAAAAATAGAAAAAATTGCAAAAGAAGAAGTTAAGAAAAAAAGAGAAACTTTAAATTTATTAAAAAACTCACTTTTATCAAATAATAATAATCAACAAAATTATATTTATGAAAATTATTTAAAAAATGATAATAGATTAATATCAATATTAAAAAGATTAAATCCAAATGATGACTTAGAAAAAATTCTATTAACTCAAATGAAAAAATATCCTTTTAAAAAATAAAACAAAAAACAAAAAAAAAATAAACATAAAAATATTATTATTAAATAATATTAAATATTAAAAATAAAACAAAAAAAATAAAATCAAAAATTCCTTTTACCAAAAAATCTAAAATAAAAAAAATAAAATTAAAAAATATCATAAAAAAATTAAAAATACCCAAATAAAAAAAAAATAAAAATTATTTATCTAAATTTTTAAATTCTTCTTTCAAACTTAATTTTTTTTCTCTTCCCAAAATATACTTAATATCACTTTTTAAATAATATTTAAAAATATGGGAAACAGGTAAAATTCCATTTAATAATCCCCAAGTACAATCTAAAGGAATCCATTTATTATTAATTTTAGCAAGAGTCCAAGCATGATTTTGATCTTTAATTTGATTAATTTTATCAAGATTCCCTTCTTCACTAATTGCAATTCCAGAAACATAAATTGTAGGAATATCAATTGAATTTAATAATGAATTATATAATATTGTAAAATGTGAACAAACTCCTTTTTTTTGTAAATAAATATCTTTTGGAGATAAATTTCTATTTGTGTAACTTACATCATATGTTAAATAATTTTTTATATATTTTCCTATTTTAAAATAATCTGGTTTATTTGATTTATCATTATTTAATATATCTAATGTAATTTTGTTAAAATAATTTTTTTCAATATCATTTAATTTTGGTAAATCTTCTTCTTTAATATTTATTTTATATGGTGTATTTATATTTATAGTAAATCTTGATACTATTTGAAAGAAAACACTTTGAGTATTAACATTTTCCATTAAGAATTTATATCTATTTCCTAAATCTTGAATACATTTATTATCAATTCCTTTATTTAAAGCACAACTTATTTCATATTTTTGATTTGTTAAATTACCACCAACATAAAATTTAGGTGTATATATTTCAACATGTCTAATATAATCATTTTCATATTCTGTTTCAAATTCTTGATAAATTGAACATTTCCATTTAGCACTCCAATGTGATATTCTAATATAATCAATTAAACCATTTTCAGGAATAATATCTTCCCAAATATATTTTTTATTTAATACTTCAGTTTTAAATATATCATTTTCACTATTAATAACACAATAATCATTTGGTATATTTATAATATATTTCCCAACTGCTCCAGCAAACATTTTTTGAATACCAATAAATTCACTTCTATAATATTTACAAATATCATTTCTTTTTAATTTATATTTATATTTAGCTCTAAATTTGTCATCAATAAATAATTTATATTTAAATATTAATTGATGGCCATTAAAAATTGATTTTATTCCTTTATCTGCATCAAATTCCATATCTTCAATTATGGCAGATGAATCAAAATTAATAGTATAACTTGATGAATATTCATCATCGTCAATATTTACTATTTTTATTTCTAACTCTGTTTCTATTTCTTGTCCATAATCTGTTATTGTTATTATTTGATTTATATATTCTACAAATGGTCCTTTTTTTTGTTTTGGTATTATTGGTAATAATCCTAATACACTTTTAAATAAAGGTTCTTTTATACTTTGATATATTTCTTTATTTTTACTTTTTAAAAGTTGAAAAGTTTCATCATTATTATCAATTTTATTTATTATATTTTGAGAATTTTGTAAATTATTATCTTTTACTTGATCATTATTCATTGGAGTATTTAGATATATAGAATTTAAAATATTATAATTTTCTTCATTATTATTCATTTTAGTATTTGGACTTTTAAAAAATTGTATATTATTAGAATTATCATATTCAATATTCATTTTATTATTGTCATTTTGAGAATTTGTTTTAGGTGATGGCATTTCCATAGTACTATTATCTATAGTTGTAAATCGACTTGAAAATGGGCAATAATCTTTTATTTTCAATTCTAAATCGTCTATATTTTTGTCAATCCAGCATCCCATTTTAAAATATTATTATTTTACAATTAAAGGTTAAATTTATTTAATTAAAAATATAATTATTAAAGATTTAATATAAATTAATTCATTAAATTTAAATATTTAATTTTGAAAAATATTATAATTAAATAAATTTACTCATTTTATATTTTTTATAAGAATAAGTATGTTTATATTATTAATTAATTATAATAAAATTATTTGCTCTTATTATCATTTTTTGAAAAATATTTTATCTCCTAATTTATTAATATATATGAATTTTATTTATTTTGAAAACATTTATTTAAATTTAATTATTTTTTTGTAATAATTTTAATATGGATGAAATTTCAACAAAAAAGGAAAAAGAAGATGATGTTAATAAACAATGTGATATGTGTTTAAATGCTAATATTAAATTTGTAAATTTTTCATGTCAACATAAAATATGTTTTAAATGTTTTTATAAAATTTTAATTAAATCATACTTAAGAGATATAACATTAAATAAACAAATAAAAATTTCCTGTATTTGTAAAAAAGGAGATTTACTAATGGATTTAAATTCAATTTATAATAATCTAAATGATTTATTTGAAAATAAATCAAATTCTGAAGAAAAATTAGAAGAATATTGTTCAAATCATCCAAATGAAAAAGTAAATGATTTTTGTTTAGATTGTTTAGAATATATTTGTGATAAATGTAAAGAAAAAAATTCATTTCATTTTAATCATAATATAAAACCTAAAGATGATTATTTAAAAGAAATTAAAGAAAAAATAGAAATATTACCTGATTTAACGTATTTATTAAATGAATATGAAAATAATATTAATAAATCATATGAAGAATATTCAAAAGAAATTACTTTAAAATTTGATTTATTAATTAAAGAAGTAGAAAATTATAAAAATAAATGTTTAAATGAAATAAAACAAAATATTGATAATTATATATTACCAATGAAAATATGTCTTTTATTATACAAATATTATAATTTTGAAGTAGAAAAATCATCAAATGATATACATCAACTTCTTTTTTCTTTAAATACAAAAATAATATTACCAGAAATAAATTACCAAAAAGAAAAAACCGAAAATGATATAGAAAATATAATAAAATCAATAAATAATTTAAATTTAAATAAAATAGTATCTTTTAAATTAAATCAAAAATATGGAAATTTTAAAATATTTCAAAATATAGAAAGAGCACATAATACAGATATAAATTGCTTAATAAAAATATCATCAAATAAAATTTGTTCAGGTGACTTTGAAGGAAATATTAGATTATGGAAAATAACAAATAAAGGAATATATAATTTTCAAACTGAAAAAGTTCATCAAAATCAAATTCAATCAATGATAAGTTTATCAGAAAAAAAATTTGCTAGTTGCTCTGGATTAGAAACTTTTATTTTAATATGGAAAGAAAATATAGAAAATGAAAAATATAAAATAATACAAAAAATAGATTTACAAGATAAAATATGTACATCATTAAATCATTTAAATGATAAAAATTCATTATTAATTGCATTAAATGATAATAAATATTATATTTATAAAGATATAAATAATAATAATGAATATATTGAAGATGGTCAATTTGGAAAACATGAAGGAACCATAAATTGTATTATTCAATTAAAAAATGAAAGAATTGTTACTGCATCAGATGATAAAAGTATAATAATTTGGAATAAAAAAAAAAGAGAAAGTAAATTAATATCACATAAAGATTCAGTTAATGTTGTTATTGAAATGGATGATAATTTTATTTGTTCCGGTAGTTCTGATAAGAATATTATAATATGGAAAAAAAATAATTTAAATAAATTTGAAAATTATTTAATTTTAGAAGGTCATTTAGATTCAATTAAATGTTTAATATATTTAAATGATAAAAGAATTATATCTGGTAGTCAAGATAATACTATTAAAATTTGGTTGCTAAGTAGAAAAAATTATATTTGTTCAAATACTATTAATGAACATAATTCTTGTGTTTCTGGATTAATTGGTTTTAATGATGACGCTTTTATTTCATGTTCTTATGATAAAACTATTAAAGTCTGGATTTCTGTTAAAAATTAAAACATAAAAGATGGCTTTTTTATTTTAAATTTTTGGTTTTTTATTTTTTGGTTTTATTATATTTTTATGAGTTATACTTTTTTATTTAATAATCAAAGACTATTATAAAATTTTTTATTATTTTAAATTTTTTAATTGTATTTCATAATAATTACTTAGTTTTGTATTAAAAAAAATAATTAATATTCTAATTTAAATTTTTATTAGATAATATTTTCTTTATTTTTTTCCCTAATATTTTTTTCACTTTCATTATAAAAGAAGTAATCCAATTAATTTAATTTTAAAAAAATAAATTATTAAAATATATATATATAAATAAATTATATTAAACTTTTTTGTTCAATAATTTTACAATCTCCACCATATTTTAAATCAATATCAGCATGATAAAATTTTCCATTTCCACAAATTAAAAAAACACTTTTATTTTCATGACAAAAGCAACACATTGAATTACCTTCTTCAATCCTAATTTTAGCAAAACTTGATTCATTTTTAAAAGGCCAAAAACTAATAATATTTTGTTTTTTTTTTTCATTAATAGAAAAAATATGAATAGTTCCTTTATCACTAGAAGAAGCTAAAAATTGATTATTATCACTAAAAACTATATTATATATTTTCACTAATTCTTGTCCTCTTCTAAATTCTTGAATTAATTCTCCATTTTCACAATTAAATATTCTTATTAATGTTCCTCTTTCTGATGCAGTTGCTAAAAGATTTCCATTTTTATTTAATGTAAAATATGCAATTTCATTTTCGTGTGCATTAATTTCTAAATTTTCTCCATTTAAATAATTTTTAATTGTAATTCGTCCTTTTATTTTATTTGGATATGAAATTAAGTTTTTTTCTTCATTTGATATAAATGATACTAAACCATTTATATTTTCATTTGTATCTATTATATCAATATTGTGATAATATGGTATTTGAAATACAAAAATTTGATTTATTGAAACTACTATAATTCTATTAAGTTAATTAATATATTTTTTATACTTATCATTTATTAATTTTAATTTTTTTACTTCTGAATGAAATTTTAATGTACATTTTATTGTTGTATCTTTATCATCCCATATTAAAACATTGTTAATAGGATAATCTTTATTTTTTCCTGTTCCAACTAAACCAAAAATATTTGATTTTCTAAGTATTTCTACAATTTTTATTCCTCCTTCAAAATCTAATTTTTATTATTTTATGATTTTTTTACCTCTATTTAAAGATTTTTCTGAAAAAGGATTTAAGGAATATACTTTAAATCCTTTATTTGTTCCTAATGCTATACAGGAATGTTCTGCATTGTAGTTATAATATAAAATTTGTAAAAGTGATTTTTCCATTAAAATAGTTTTTAAAAATTAATATATTAAATTTATATTTTTTAAATTAACTATGTTTAAATAATATATATTATATTAAAATATTATTTTTTTCATAAAAATAAAATATTTAAAATATATTATAATATGAAAGCATATCAATAACAATTTGTAAATTTATATATTTTTATAAATTTAATTTATAATTTCAATAATTCCTTTAAATAATACATTATAACTTTAATTTCCATAAGATAAAAAAGGTAAATTAAACTTTCCTGAATTAAAAAAAGAAATTTTTTGTCTTGAATTTAGGTTAATTAACTTTTTATTTTTATCTTTAGATTTAGTAATTAAACTAATAGAATCATTAGGAGATAATTTATTAGATTTATTATCAATAAGTTTCTTAGTTAAAAAATGTCTTTTATTATAATCATTATTATTACTTTCCTCATTAATGGCTTTATTTTTATTATTATAAATATTAATTTCAGTACTAAAAGAGAAATTATCTAGATAAGAAACAGTTTTTTTTCCAGTTCCTCCAGAAGAAAAAGTTTTAGTAATAATAGATTTAGGAGAAAGTGATTTTTGATGAAAATGTTTTTTAGTTTTAGGTAAAATTAATTCAGGTGAAGTATTTTGAGTAATAAATTTTTTTGAACTTAAAAATTTATTTAAATTCTTTTGTAATTTAACTTTAATTTTATTATCTTTAAAAGTTTTATTTCTTAAATTTAAATTTCTATCTATTAAATCATCACTTTTTAATCTATGACTTCTTTCACAATTATCAATAATACTTTTTGATTTAAAATCATTATGATATACTTTTTTTGTTTGAGGCATCATAGCATTTTTAATAACATTTTTAAGTGAATATTTATTTTTCTCTTCAATTAATCTATTTAAATTAAAATAACTTTTAATTTTTTCTCCTTTACTTTGAATTTTATCATAAATTTTTTTTTGTTCTTCATATAAAGGATAAATACTTTTTTTAAAATCTTTATATTTTTCACTAATAATTTTTATATTTATTTTAATTAAAGTAGTAAATTCTTTTGTAATTAATAAACCATTTTTATAATTAGAAATATAATTAAAACAACTTTCATATCCTGCAATTCCACCAATTGTTAATTTATTAATAATTTTTAAATTAGATTTATTTGTTAAATAATCTTCTTTATTTTTAATATTTTTATTATTAATAGTAACTAAAGCACATTCTCCTTGATAAACAACAAATAAATTTTCTGCTTTATCAAAAGGTGTATACACTAAAGTTTCATTTTCAAAAAATAAAGGAGTAACTTTTCTTAATAATTTTCCATTTTTTAAATCATTTTTAAAAATAGGAAAAGTTTTTAAAAGAAAATGTAATTTATTAATATCACTTTTTAAAAATTTTTGTGATAAAATTCTGTTAAAAGGTTCTTTTTCTAAATAAAATAAATTACAATCTTCAATACAATAAATTGAAGTTGTTCTTGGAATTGAATAAACTAATCCCCATTCACCAAAACACATTCCATTTGTTATAGTAAAATTTTCATATTCAAAATCTAAAATAAATTTATCTAATATTTTATTTTCTATTTTTTCATTTGGAGTTTGGTGTTTTAATATTGATTTAATAATTTTTGTTTCTTTTCCTTTTTCTATTTTTATTTTATTTAATGAAGGTTTATCAAATTCTAATTTTGAACTTATTTTTTTCTTTTTTTCTATTTTTATTTTTTCATCTATTATTGAATCAAGTTCTTCTTCATCTTCATTATAAAAAATTTTTGTATTTTGATTTTTTAATATTTTATGAGTTAAGAATTTTATTTTTACATTTGTTCTTGTACTTTGAGGATTCATTGTTTTTTTTCTTTTTTTTGACATTTTCATATTATCAATATATTTATTTTCATTATTTTTATTATTTTCATTTTTATTTTCTTCATCTTCACTAAAAATAAATTCACTATCAATACTATCATTTTCTTTTTTTTCTTCATTTTCATCATCAGAATCTAAAATTTCACAATCAGACATAAAATAGTCAATAGGAATATTTTCAACAGGTTCAGAATATTTATCTTGAACAAAATTAGAAGAAGTGATTTCATTTAAAAATTTTTTATATAAATCAATAGTTTTAATCGCTCTAATAATAACTTTTCCTTTAATAACACCAAACATTTTATCAGATTTATCATATTGTCTAAAAATATATTCTCCTTTTTTAAATTGAGTATGTTTTATATAATATGATATTTTTTTTATATCACTATGTTTTAATCCTTGAAAATGCATATATTTAATTAAACCTTTGAATTTTAATAAACAAAAATATATTAATTGTACTTGTCTTATTTCTTCTTTTCTTGATTGTTGAATGTCTGTGATTGAATTTATACTTTTATTAAATTTATTTTTTGATAATTGAGATTGTCTTCTTTTTGGTTTTTTATTTTGATTTAAGTCTATTATTTCTTTTGATGCTTCTTCTATTAAAATATCATCATATCCTAAATTCTTTTTCTCTATATTTAATAATAATTCTCTTTCGTCTAATTCTCTTATTATTAAAATTAAATATTTTGTTAATAATTTAAATGCTTTATTATTTCTCAATTTTATCCTATCCATTTAATATAAATTTTTATATATTTTTTTAAAAAAATATGAATTAAAAATTTTAAAATAATAAAGCGTAAATATATTATTATATATAATAAAATAATCATTATAATTACATAACAAATTTCATTTAAAAAAATAAAGAAATAAAAACAAAATAGTCAAAAATTCCCTTTTAAAAACAGATATTTATTTATTAAACATTTTTTTTAAAAAAATTTCTTCTAAATTAATCATAGATAAAGGTTTATCAAAAAATCCATCAGCATCACAATCACTAATATTAACATTTTGAGAACTTTGAAGATAAATTTTAATATCATTCATTTCTAAAATATTTTTAAGTAATTTACAAGTAACAAAACCATTTAAAAAAGGCATATTCATATCCATAATAATAATATCAATAGGATTATCTTCAATTAAAAAAGTATAAGAAGTATAAAGACATTCAATTCCATTTGGTACATAAAAAATATCTGGTAAAGTTTCATTTTTTTTTTCAAAATATTTTATTATTAATTTCCTTATTGATAAAGCAGACAATGAATCATCATCACATATTAAAATTCTTATATTTTTATTTGAATTTGTAAATAATAAATTTTTTTCTTTTTTATCTAAATCTTTTTGTGATAAACTTCTTACAACAAGTCCTTTTCCAATATTTATATTTATTAATGATTTTACTACAAGAATATTTTTTTTACTATGATTTAAACTTTTAATTATTGTTTTTGAAGTATAATTTTTATTTGAATCCATTCTAAAATGAAATAATTTATTTTTTGGAAGTGTATTTGAAGATTGAACTTTTCTAAAAATATTATTTTTATTATTAAAATTATATCTAAATGAATTATTATTTAAACTTTGTATACTTTCATTTTCATCATCATCAATAATTTCATCTTCATCATCAACAAAAATAGTATTTGTATATTCTGTTTTAAAATAAGGATTTAAATCTTTTTGTCCAGTATTAATTTCATTCATAATTGATTTTAAACCTTCATTTAATATAATAGAAGGATCAAAAATATTTTCTAAATCTTTAACATCAAAATAAAATTGACTTCCTTTTCCTTTTTGAGATGTAAATTTTAATTCTATATCATTTGATGATAATATTTCTCTACATATAAATAAACCTAAACCAGAACCATTTTTATTTAAAAATTGATTTTCTTCTATCATTTGAAAAGGTTGAAATATTTTTCCAATATCATCTTGATTAAAACCAATTCCAGTATCACTTATTTTTACTCTTATTACATTATTTATTTTCTCTACTGATAATTCTATTGTTCCATTTATTGTAAATTTATATGAATTTGATATTAAATTTATTATTACTTGTTTTAAACGCATTTCTGGTATTGATTTAATTTTCTTATCATATGAAATGTTATTTAAATTTAATTTTATTTCTATATTTTTTTTTTCAAATTTGGCTCTTGATTGAAACATTTTAACACAAAAATTTAAAGCATTGTATAAATTAAATTCTTCATATTCTATTTTTTCATTATCATTATATGGTTTAATTGACATAAATTTACCATCATTTTTACTTATTTGAGTTATTTCATATATTAAACTCATTCCAAAATCACATATGCATTTTAAAAAAGAATATTCTTCTTTTATTTTTTTTTCTTTATCACTTTTTAAATCTGATAAAATAGAATCTTCTTTATTTTCAATAAAAGATGATATTGTTAAAAATACATTTTTTAATTCATGGGCACTTTTTGCTAAATATAATGATTTAATTTTAAATTCATTTTCAATTTCATTTGAATCATATATTTTTTTTGTTTTTCTTGTTGAATTTCTTCTTATTTCAGATAAAAGAAAAGTCGACATTAATAAAATATTAAAAATAAAAATTAAAGCAAAATTTCAATAAAATGTTAAAAACAAGATAAAAAAAATTATAAAATAATTTCAAAAAACAAAACATAAAAAAAATAAAAATGTCTTTAATTAATTCTGAAAATAATTCTCAAAATGAACAAAATATTCAACCATTGGCATTAAATGAAAAAAGAAAAAGTAGATTAAATGAAGAAGAAGAAAATGAATGTGAACAATTAATAAAAATTCATTTAAAAATACCAAATTGTTCATTAATGATAGAAGGTTATCGTACAAATAAAGAAAAATTTTATTTTTGTCCATGTGATCCAGATTGTCAAAATCCTTTATGTTATACTTGTATAACAAAATGTCATTTTTCACATTGGAATAAATTAAATAAATCAATTGATGATATTGTAACTGATAAAAGAAATGCAGTTTGTAATTGTGGATTAAAAAATCATTTTGTTAATAAATATAATAAAAATATGGACTTTATTTATATTGAACAATGTCAATTTTTAGAATGGAGTATTATTACAAAGAATTATATTTATTATGAAGATGAAAATAATCCTGATCAAATTTTATGTATGTTTTGTTATTTTCTTAAAAATCAACCTCAAAATTTTATTAAAAAAAGTGATGAATTACTTTGTAGAAGATTAAAATGTAGTAATACACATGATGATTATCTTTCTATATTTGAAAAACTTGATATTATTGTTTCTAATGTTCCTTTTAAATTTGAAAAATTAAGTGAAATTCAATTTTTAAATATGATTAGTAAAAGTTCTAATAGTTTTGAAAATGGTTTTCATAAAATTAATAATACTTTAAATTTACTTAAAGAATCTATTTTAAATGAAAAAAAAAATCAATTTGATTTTAATTATTATGTTAATAATTCTCCTTTTATGAAAGCTTTGGAATCTTTGTGTCATATTGTTGATATTTGTCATAATAATTTTTATCCTTATCAATTTATTGATATTTATCCTTTTTTTTATCAAATTTTAAAAAAAAAACATTTAGATAATAAAAGACAAAATGGAATTTTTCAATTAAAAAATAATTTAATGAACTTATATAATAAATTAAATTTTTTAAAAGACTTTGAAATAATTCCAAATTTATCTATTAAAGATTTAATGAGTTTAAATCCTTTCCAAAGACTAATGTATATTGATTATATAAATTTATTTCCTAAATTTGAAAAAAAATTTTTTGCATTAAATGATAAAAATAGGAATTATATAGATTACTTATTACTATTATTAGAAAAATATAACAAAATGAAAAATAAAGATGAAAATATTTTTGAAATAATAAGAAGAATATTTTCAGAATGTAAAATAATAATTAGATTTAATAAATTTACAAATGAACAATATTTTAAATTTTTTAGTTTAATTGATGATATTATTTTAAATTCATTAAATTTAAAAGATACATCAATAAAAATAGCCTATCAAGAAATGAAAATGTTAAGTCAAATGATAAAATGTATAATAAATATAGCATATAATTTAAATGATAATATATTATTAAAATATTTAAAAGGTGAAATTACAGAAAATGATATATATTTTTTTCATTCAAAAAATGAAATAGGAAAATTGATATATAGAAATAGTTCACATATATTATATCAATGTAGAAATATTCATGATTTATTTGTAATTAAACAAAAAAATAAATCAAAATTATCTGATAGTGATAATGATTATAAAATAGCTAAAAATGTTTTATATGATAAAATCGATAAATTACAAAATAAAATAATGTTTAAAGTAACTGAAATGACTTCTTTAACTTTAAATTCTTTTGATACATATTATTATGGATTAAAGAGACTATTAGAAAAAGAAAATTCTATCATATTTTATAATTATATAAATAATATTTTTACTGAAAAAGAAGAAACAATTTTTGATGAAATGAAGGAAATTTGTATTTATTTAGAAAAAATATATACTCAATATTATCAATTTGAAATCACTGCAGATCAAATTGAAGAAGAAATAAATGGAAAAATACAGGAATTTTTTAATATTATTACACATGAAGATTTTGTTCCTCCTTTTAAATTATTAACTGAAAATACACAAAGAAATATTTTTTTAAATGAATTAATTTTAAAAACAAATGAATCTAAAAATGAAGAAAATAAAAATCAAAATGGACATCATATTCAAATTTTAATTAATAAAACTCCTTTACTATTTACTTTAAATAAATCTATTGAAATAATATTAAATGGTAATATTATTAATCAAAATCATATTGATTATTTTAATTCTATTCTTAAATTTTATGGTTATTATGTTAAAGATAATCCTGAACATTGTAAACTATTTTTGTGTTCAAAAATGTTAAGAACATTTAATTATATTCATATTGATTATTTATCAGGATTTATTAATTTACTTCATTATATTTTTCAAATATTAGGTAAAAGTGATATTTATATTATTCATATTAAAGGAATAATGAAAGTTATAGAATCTTTAATTCAGAAAATAAATGGAAAAAGTAAATATATAAATGAATTTAAAATGATTTTAAAAATAATATCTGAATTATCAAAATTGAAATTTTTAAACCCAGAAATTTCAATGAATAAAATAAGAAAAACAATGAAAAATATATATAAAGAAAATAATATATTTCAAGAATATAAGCATATTTTGATATTATCATGTCAAAAAAATGAAGAAAATCAAGAAAATAAATCATTATCAGAATTAATAAAACATAATGAAGAATATGAAGACTATAAAATAAAAGATTTAACTGAATTAATGATAAAATTTTTAAAAATAATAAATTTTTTATTTGATGGAAATTCAACTTTAAATGAACTTGAATTCTTAACAACAATATTTCAAAAAGAAGAAATTCCTCCAATTTTATATGATTTAACTTTAGATTTATCTTTAAGAGTAGAATTAATTAGATTTTATAGAATATCATATATTGATGTTTTAATTCAATCTTCTAAAATAAAAGATTATATTACTTTATTTGCAAATGATATAAATGTAAATCAAGTAGATCAAAATTTTGCAAGTTTTATTTTTTTTCAAAATTTAATTAAAATAAAAGATACTAATTTAGATATGAGAATTGATTGTGATTTATTAAATTATGAATTAAACAATTTTGGTGAAATTATGATGAATAATAAACATAAAAAAAAAAATCATATTGCAAAATATTTTGAAGAAGGTATAATTTTACCTTTAGATGTTTTTATTAATAAATATATTTCAATAATATTTAATTTAGATGGTAATGAATATATAAAATTATATGAAATTGTTTTAAATTTTTTAGAAACTAAAAAATATATTATTGAAAAAGGAATTTTACTCGAAAATGAATTAAAAAATGCATTAAATAATAAAGAAGGAAATATTTTTTCACTTCTTGTAAGTTATAATAAATATTCTTTATTAATGGAAAAACTAAAAAAAAAATTAAATGAAGAATTAGATGATTTAAATGAAGATTTAAACAAATTGCAAGATATTTCAATTTTTGAAATTTTAAATTATCAATATATCTATAATATTTTTGAAAAGCATATTACTCCTTTTATTCATTTAAAAGGAGTTGATGAATTACAAAAAACTTATCAAAAACAAACAAAGAGTTTAATAATTGAAGAAATTGATGAAATAATAGATGGATTAAAAAAAAAGGGAGAAATTACAAATGAATTTAATGAAAAAATAAATAGAATTTTAATAAAATATGAAAATAGTAAAATTAATTATTTAGATACTTCACTTTGTCAAAATTTAACTGAAAAAAATGTTCTTTTTAATACAACTTATAGATCAATTATTTTAAGACCAATGTTTTATTTAATAAATAATAAAAAATATAATGTTAAATATAGAAGACAAAATTTATATCATATTTTTCGTTTATTACAATATGATACTCAACCAACTCAAGATGATATTTATAAATTAAGAAAAATTGATATTGAAAAATTCAAATTATCAAAAAAAAATCAAAAAATTGATTTTAATGAAATTATTGAAATGAATGATAATGTTAAATTAAATGATTTATATAATAAAGATTTACATAGAAATGAGAAAAAAGATCTGACAAATTCAAGTTTAATTGCTATTAATAAAAAAGAAGTAGATGGAATGAAAAATAAATTGAATAATTATAATTTAACAATTCAAGATGAAAATAATATTGAAATTACTTTCATATCAAATATTAATTTACATTATTTAGTTCATATGTTTATGGAAAATTTAATATCAATTATTTTTGAAAAATGTAATCCAAGTTCATTTTTAAATTATGAAGATTACATAATTGCGTATATGATAATAAAAATAATGAAATATTTATGTGAAGATCATAATTTAAATTTCCAAACATTATTTTTTAAAAAAATATTAATTGATACAAATGAAGAAGAATTAAATATTTTTGATTTAATGATGTGTATATTAAATAAATTATTAATTTTATCAAAATGGGATGAAATTACTTTTGATTCAAATGATTCTTCAATAAAATATTTTTATGATATATATTTTGCAATAATGGAATTTTCAATAGAAATGATACAAGGAACATCAAGAGAAAATTTATTATTAATAATAAATAATTTTGAGAGAAAAGATGAAAAATCATATTTTTTTAGACTTTTATATTCATCAAAAGTTATATTAATGAATAATAATAATGATAATGAAACATTATATAAAGTAAGATTAGATATAATGAATTTTATAACTGCTTTTGTTGAAGAAAGAAATACTCCGGTTACAATAATAAGTTTAATTGAAAATATTTATAATCCTTTATCAGTTTTTGATTGTATTGTTTCAAATTTAAAAAAATTATATTTAAAAATTGAAAATAAAGATTCAAAACAATATAATGAAATAGAATTTGATAATGAAAAATGTGAATATTTCAGAAAAAAATATTTTGAAAATAGTGAATTTAGTAAAAATCAAGAATTTGAATTATCAAATAGAATGTTTTATTATGTAAAAGAATTATCATTTTTTGATAATAAAGATGCTAAAAATTTATTTAAATATCAAAATTTATATACAACAGAGCAAATAATAGAATTAAGAAAAATTAGAGCAAATGATTTAAATGATATAGATGATTCAGAAAGTGTTTTAGTTGATTCTAGATTTTTTCAACATTATTTCGTAGCAAAATTTTTTGAGTCAATAACAAGACAAATTTGGATTAGAGGTGAAGATAAACAAAGTATGATGGTTTTATTTACTTTAGAACCTTCTGTTCAATATTTAAGTGAAAATTCAAAATTTGAATTTTATAATAATGTTCCTAGAGATAGTCGTTCTTCTAAATTATTTTCTTTTATGGAACATATTGATTATTTTTTTATTGAAATATATCAAAATAAAAAAAAAATTAGCAATAATTGTATTTTGAAATTCATTAATAAAATTAATTTAAGTTATTTAGATATTTTTATTTATTGTTTAACAACTGTTATTAATCTCATTATTTATTCTCTTGCTGAATATTCAGATAATTCAAATCATTATAATAAATTATGGAAAATTATTTTTCCTTTAGGAATAATACAATTAATCATTACTGTTATATCATTAATTATTTGGTTTGTTACAAAATTTAATTTATATTATAAAATAGCAAAACAAAAATATTTAGTAAGTCATCATTTAAATGATGAATATCGATTATCTTTTATACAACAATTATATATAGTAATATTAAAAACAATATTTTCAAAAAGAGAAATGATAAATTTTATATGGGATTTTATTTTTTCAATATTAGGAATACTTGGACCAAATTTTCTTTTTGTATATTCAATTCAATTATTAATAATAGTAAATATCTCATCAACATTACAAAATATAACAAAAGCAATTGCAATGAGATATAATCAATTATTAACATTAATATTATTTTTAATATTAGCAATATTTATATTTTCAACAATAGCTTTTTTTAATTTTTCAATAGAATTTAATAAAGAATTACAAGGTAATCATGAAAATGCATGTGGAAGTTTATTTTATTGTTTTTTAACTCATATTGAAATTGGATTAAGAACAGATGGTGGTATAGGAGAATTTATACATAAAACTTCATTTTTAGAAGATCCTGCTTATTTTATGGGAATGTTTTTTTTTCAATTTATTTTTTATTTATTAATTATTGTTATTATGTTAAGTGTTGTTGGTGGAAGTATTATTGATACTTTTGCAGAATTAAGAGAAAAAAGTCAAGAAGATTTAAATGATATGAAAAATGTTTGTTTTATTTGTAATGGTACTAGGAATGATATTGAAAAAAAAGGAGAAGAATTTGAAGAACATTGTAATAATGTTCATTCTATTTGGATTTATTTAGAATATATGATTGGATTAAAATTTGTAGATCCTCAGGAAACTAATGCTATTAATTCTTTTGTTATTGAACAGTTAAATGAAAAAAAAATTTCCTGGTTTCCTGATTTTAATGAAAATGATGATGGGAATGAAGAAATTAATGATGATGATGAATAAGTTTATTTTATTTTTTGTTTGAAGTTATTTTTTTTTTTATAATTTTATATTATATAATAAAAATTTATGATATATTATATAAATATTATTATAATAATTTATTTGATTATTTTTTATTATTTTATAATTTCGATTTTTAAATTATTATTATATTTTCTTTTTTATTAATAGTTCATTTTGTAATTAATTTTATTTTATTTATTTAAATTGATTATTATATTATCCCAATACAATTAATATATTAACTATATATAAAAGTATTAAATATTACTCAAAATTAGATAATAATATAATAATATTTTCTTTATAAATAATAAATAATTTTGAATTTTACTTATGTATTTTTTTTAATTTTAATTTTAAATTCTTAATTTTTTTTCTTTTTATCATAAAATTAGGTGGAATTTGTTTTATTTTAAACCCTACTTCATTAAATTTATTATTTACATAATCTTTTTCATTAGTAATAAATCTTTCAAAAGCATTATCAAATAATCTTAATTTAAATACTTCTATATCATTATATTTTGTTGATTTGATTCTTCCATTATCAAAACTTAAAGCATTTGAAATTTGATCATTTTTCTTTATAATTTTTTCAACATATTCTTTAGTAATATTATCTTTTGGTTCAGTAAAAGAAATAGAATCTTTAATTTTATTTTCAATGATATTATTCTCTTCTTCTGTTTTAACTAAACTTATCATTTCTCTTTTAATAGGTATAAACTTAATTAAATGTGTAATTTTTGTTTTAGGAATATTCATCATATATTTCAAATTTTTAATAGAATTTCTTTTTTTTTGAATACTAATATTATTATTATTATTAATAGTATTATTATTAATAGTATTATTATTATTATTACTATTAATAGAAGGTAATATTAATGTATTATGATTATTATTATTAATAGACTTATTATTATTATTATTATCTTTATTAATTAAATCATTTGAATTTTCTGAATCAGATTCAGAATTTTCAATTGATGAAGAATAAGATGAATTATTATCTTTTGTCTTCTTTTTTTTTTCATTAAATTCTCCTGTTAAAAAATCATATTTTATAGTTAAATTTGATGTTATTATTGAAGGCAAATGTGAAATTGAATTTCTTGAAGGTTCGTGTTTTTTATTTATTTGATAATTTTCATTTATAAAAATAAAAGGTTGAATCAAAATTTGACTTTTTCTTTTTGGAATCTCATTTTCTTTCATTATAATTTCTTCTCCTTTTGTATCAAAAAAACTTTTAACTTTAATTTTATCTAATTTAATTTCTTCTTTATTATTTTTATGAATTAAAGAACTTTCATAATATTGTTTAATTACATTTAATCTATTTAAAACTAAGGTAATTTTTTTTTTTTCAAATTTTAAAATTTCATCTTCAACATCAGAATAATTTTCTTTAATTTCATTTAAAATATTAATATCAATAGAAAAATATGAAAGATTATCAGAAACACAAATTGCATTACAAATAAATTTTCCATTAAATAAAATATCTTCTAAACCTAAAATATCTCCTTTTTTAGAAAATGATAAAATAATATCTTCCCCTTTTCCATCATCATTTTCATTTTTAAATGAAATATTAGTAAATTTTTCAATTAATAAATTAGTTTTTTTTTGAGTTAAATTAGGAGTTATTAATTTTATTTCACCATCATAAATAAAATAAATTTTATCTCTTATTTCATCAAATTTAAATAAATATTGTCCTTTTTTCAATTTTTCATTAATAAAATAATTCCAATAATTAGTAGTAAATATTTTCATACCTAGTGAATTAAAAATTTTTGTTGAAAAAATAAATTCTATATTTTCTCTTTTAATTTTTTGTTGTATTTTTTTCATAGTAAATTTATATTCTTGAGCAGATAAGACACCAAAAACTGAATCTTCTTTAACAATAATAGTAGCAGTTCTTTGATTATTTTTATTAATTAAAGCAATTTCTCCAAATGAACTTCCTTGAATTAAATCAACAACATTAAAATAACCAATAATTTTAACTTGATTATCAATATCATTAATAATATCATCTGCATTTATTTTAGAAATATAATCTTGAATAGAAATTTTTAAAGGCGTTTCTATAATTAAATTTTCATCTTTAATTTCAATTTCTTTAATATCAAATTTATATATTGATTGATTTAATATATATGTTTTTTCTAATAAATGTCTTTCATTATTATTATATAAAAATTTTAAATGATTCATATATTGTTCTTTACTCATTCTTTTAATTAAAGGTTTTGGGACAATTATTGATACTTTTCCTGATAAAGTAACATAAAAATGTTTTCCTATTTCTCCTACTTTCATTAAAAAAGAATTTTTAGGATAAATTTCCATTGTTAATTCTGTACTTATTTTTGTTAATATTGCTTCTATTTTTTTTTCATCATTTTTTTGATTTATTATTGACATAAAATTTGATAATTGTTTTAAAAATGTATTTACTATAAATATTTCTGTTTCTGATTTTTGATTTTTTGATAATATTGATTGAATTATTTCAGATGATTTTTGAGATTTCATTAAATTTGATAAGATTTGATAATCATGATAATGTTCTTTTATTTCTTCATAAAAGTGTTTTATTAATTTGTCATCGACTGTATTTATATTTCTTACTGAATAATATTTTTTTTGTAATTTCATTTTTTTAATTTAGTTTTTTTTATATTTAATTAAAATTATCTTAATATCTGATTTATGTTTATGAAAATATTTAAGAAATATTTCATATTTAAATGATAAATATGACATTATTCAAATATTAATACAATCAAAAAGAGACTTTATAATACTATAAATAATAATTCATTTAAAAAAGATATGCTTTATAAAAAACAATATATATTATAATTATTTAATAAATTCATGATTCACATTATTCTCATATAATAATATCAGTTTTTAATTATAAAATTATTTTAAAAAATTTATAGATTAAATTGAGATAATGATGTATTTAATAAAAAAATTGTATTAATAAGTTCTAAATAATATTTATTATTTTTGAAAAAAATTTTACCATATAAATATGTATTTATGAATTTTTAATAAAACATTATTTAAAAGAAAAAATGTAATTAAAATATAAAATTTTAAAATATTATAAAATTGATTAATTTAATAATTCCAAAAAATCCCTATTTATACCTAAAATATTAATATTCAAATGTGATTTTTTAACTTCATTTATTAAATTATCTTTACTTTTTGATAATTTTAATTTATTATTTGTATCATTAATATTTTCTTTATCATTTTTTATATCAATATTAATTTTAGAATGATTATTTAATATATCAAATTTACAAAATGGACAAATTGAATGTTTTGAAATATTTTGAATAAAACACTCTTTATGAAATAAATGACCACATCTTAATAGAATAGTATTATTATTAAATAAAATATCTTGTAAACAGAATAAACAATTTGGATTTTCATAATTTCCATCATCTAATTTTTTACAATAAAATTCTTTTAAATTAAATTTTTTAATTAATTTCATTTCTTTTGAATTTAAAGGAGAAGATTTCTCATTTAAAAAAGAGTTTTTCATTAATTGAGAATAAACAATTCTTGTCATTGGATTATAAAAATTAGAAATAAAATTTGATGAATAATTATCAATAAAAAAATCATTTATTTCAATTATAATATTTTGTCCATTTAGAATTTGATTAAAATCAAAATTTGTTCTTTGAATATTTTTTGAAAAAGGACTTATACTAAATGGTTTTACTTTTGTTAATAATTTTTTTGAAAAATAACCTTCATTTTTTTTCTCTTTACAATTAATAGAATTACATTTTGGACAAATTGCATTATCAATTTTTATATTTTGCAATTTTTTAAAACTTTCATAACATTGATTACAAAAGAAATTTTTACAAATTAATCTTTTTGTATTATCAGACATTTATTTTAATATATATTATTCTTTTTATTATTCACAATAAATAGTTTATTAAACTATATTCTAGAATATTTTAAATCATATTAAAAGTTAAAAAAAAATAAAAAATCTATAATTAAATATCAATATATTTTTATAATTTAATCAGATAAGATTTAAAAAAATTTTATTTAATTATTTAAATTTGTAATTTTTGTTTTAATTCATATTCATTTTCTAAATTTTCAATTAATCCATTTTCTAATTTAATAACAGAATAAATTTTTCTCAATTTTTCATAATTATTAGTTTGAAAAAAATCTAATTTTAAAATATCATTAATTAAAAAAGAAAGCAACATTTCACCATCAAGACTAAGAATTTTATTTTCAAAATGTTTCATTAAACATAGTCCAATTCTAATAATTCCTTTCCATCCATAAAGAATAAATAAATCAAAAATCCAAATTATAATTTTTGGATTTTTTAAATCAGAAATATGATGAAAAGCACTCATAAATAAAGTAATAAACCAAGGTGAAATATAAAAAGTAACTGAAACTTGTTTATTTTTTAAATGTAGATATACTTCAGGTAAATATATATTAATTAATCTATCGAATACATAAAAGTATTTATTTAATCTTTTTAATTCATTTGCAAATAAATCAATATAATCTGTTGATTCTAAAAGAGAATTAAATATATAAAAAGATTCATCTTCACTTTTTGTAAATAAAAAAAGAAATTCTGCTATATAATTCATTCCTTGACTATAAATTATTTCTTTATGATAATATGATAATGCACATAATATATTTAAAAGACTTTTTCTTGTTTCTTCTAAATTTTCATCAAACCACATTCTATTTATATCTAAATTAATTAAGTTAAATGATGGTAATTTTTCTTTTTCAAACTGGGATATTATTTCTTTATAATTTAAAGTTTTATAATTTAACAATTTTTTCCATATTTTTATTCTTATTTCTGGATGATTTTGAATATTAGGGATTTTTATTTTTTTTGATATAAATTCATTTGAATTTAATAATAGATTTTTATATATTTTTTTCATTATAATTTTATTTGATTTTTTATCTAAACACATTAAATTTATATAATCTAATGAATTTAAGTATTTTAAAGCATTTAATATTATTAATATTTTCTTTTCATAATTATTTTTCTTTGATAAATAATTTTTATTAAGGAAATTATGATAATGATAATCTTCTTTTTTGATTAAACTAAAATTATCTTTTTGAAAATTAAATTTAATATTTTTAATTGAATATAAATTTGAATTTATAACAGTTATAAAAAATTTTAATTTATCTTTTTCATCATCAAAACCATATTGAATAGAAGTATCATTTATTATATCAAAAACATCAGAAGAATCTAAATTAAAACAAGAAAAATGAGGTACAAAATCTTTTAAAACATTCAAAGCAATAGCTTTCTTATTTTCAATAATATATTTATTAAATTTTTCATTATAAATTTTCATTTTTTCATTTTTTTCATTTGGGTTAAAAAATTTAGAAACATCAAAAAAGCTTTGAATAGTAGAATCATTATTATTTATTTTATTATTGTCTTTTTCTTCCTCTTCACTCATTTCTTTTTTAACAAATTTCTCTGCTTTTTGTGAAATTGCATTATTAATTTTTAATATTAATAAATTATGCCAAAATTCTTTTGATTTTAATTTAGGATTTTTTGAGGATAAAAATTGACATAAATAAATCTTAGAAAATGGATTTATTTCATTTTGATAAAAGGTTTTTTCTGCAATAAAACAAATAGCAAAATTAATTTCAAATAATTCACTTTGAATTGTTTTATTATTTAAAATGCAAGTAAAAATAGTATTTAATCTTTCAAAATTATTTTGATTTAAAATTCGAATTCCAATAACTTTTATATATCTTTCTAATATTTTATCAATAAAATCTTTTGCATATTCTGATTTATTTAAAGTTTTTTTACATAAATTTTCAAATTTAAAATTATCAACATCTGTTTTAAAAAATAAACCTTCAATAATCATATTTTCTTCAGGAGAAAAAATAAATTTTTGACTTTCATTATTAGTCATAAAAAATTCTTGATTTGAAAATAAGGATTTACTTTCTTTTTTTAATAACATTTTATTTTTTTGAATCATTGCTTCAATATTTCTTCTATATAAATCATAATTAAAAATATCTTCTTTAGGAATTCGTATATTTTTTTTATATTTATAATTGAATTTTTCATAAAATAAATTTATATCTTTTTGAATATTAATTTCAGTCATTGAAGTTGATAATGAGGCCATTAATTCTTGTGAAGTAATTAAATTTGATTTAAAAATATGATTTATTTTTTCAAAAGAAAATTTAATTAATGTTGTTTTTGAATCTTCTATTTCTTTTATTTTTAAAAAAATAGGGAAATATAATTTATTTTTTTCTTCAAATAGTTTATTTGTTTTTTCAAATTCTAATTTATATTTTTCATTATCATTTAATGCATTTTCCTTTAATTTTAATAAATTAAATGTTAAATCTGATATTTCTTTTTCAGCAATTGAAGTGTCTTTTTCATTTGACAAATTCTTTTCTTTCTCTTCTACTTTTTGAATTATAAGTTTTTCATTTTCTGTAACAATTTTACTAGATTCAATATAATTATTTTTACATTGTTCATATTTTTTTTTTTGATTATAAGTTTCATTAATTAAATCTTTAAATTCTGAAAAAACTAAAGAATTTTGAGTTTTAATATGAGAAATAAACTCTTCTAAAGGATTTAATATATCAGTTTCTAATTTATTATTTTTAATATTTATTGATTTTAAATATACTGAAAAAGAATTGTAAAATTCAAAAAAATGAATTGATAAAGTTGTTTCATTTTCTTCTTCATTTTTTGCCATTTCTGAAATTATATTATTTACTATTTTTATTGTATTTGAATATAATTGATCTGAATATTTAATATAGGTTTTTAAAAAATTAGAAAAATTAATCAAACTATTTATTCCTTCTTTTGTATAATCAAATAATTTATCATATTCAATTTGAAAATTAAAGTAATCCATTTATTTAAACTTTTAAAATTATATAAAAATTATATTTAATTTTTATTATGAATTCAAATTATAGATTATCATATGAAAATAGAATGAATTCAGGAACTTTATTATTATTATCATCTCCAAAAAAAATGAATTTTGGAATTGATTTAAGTGAATGGACAATAGGAGAAAAATTTTTAGGGATAAAATTAATTCCTTTAGGAGTACATTTTATTACATTTTCATTAGAAAATGAAAAATACAATCAAAAACAATTTTTCTTTATTTTAGTAACAAAAGAAAAATTAAACATAATAAAAAAATTTTCTGAAGAATATCAATTTTTTATTTCTTTATCAGAAGAAGACGAAAAAAATTTTTCAATTGGTTTAAATAATTTTGACTTTGAAGAAAATTTAGGAGAATATCCAATTGAACAAAAGGAAAATTGGAATGATTTAACTAAATTTATTTCAATTAATGTAATTAATAAATTAAAACCAATTTCAAAAAAATTTTTAACTCTTGAAAAAGAATATGAAAATAAAAATGAAAAAAATGATATTAAAGATAATATTTATTATTCAGAAATACCAAAAAAAATTTTTAATATGGGAAAAATAAAAGGAAAAGAACTTTCAGAAATTAATATTGATAAAACTAAAATATTAGAAAATATAATTGAAAAAGAATATAATAATAATTTTAATGATTTTTTAGGAGAATTTCAATATTCTTTTATAACTTTTTTATTAGGAGAATCTTATGAAGGATTAATTCAATGGAAAGATATTTTTTGTTTAATTACTAATTGTGAAAATGCTTTTTTAAAGTATGAAAAATTTTTTTGTAATTTTGTAGAAGTTATTTATAATCAATTTAGAAATTTTCCAAATGATTTATTTTATGATGAAATTATTGGAAATAATTTTATGAAAAGATATTTGAATAATTTTATTTCTAATATAAATAATTTTAAAGGAAATGAAATTATAAATTTAAAAAAAAGAGTCAATTTATTTCAGAAATTTTTATTTGAAAAATTTAAATATAAAATTGAAAATGATGAAGAAAGAATTATTAATAATTATTTAAAAGGGATTACTTCTTATTCTTATAATGAAGAAATTGATGATGATTTACCTGTTGTAATTGATGAAAAGGAAATAAAAAAATCAGAAGAAAGAATAAATAAAATGAATATTGATTCTTAAAAATAAAAAATTTATATAATTAAAATAAATACTACATATTTTATATTTTTAAATTTATGAAAATTAATATTAAATATATTGAAATTAAATTAATTAAAAAATTTAAATAGCATTAGATGTTTTTTTAATTTTATATCAAAAGAATAAAAATGCAAATATCAAAAAAACAAAAAGAAAATAAAGAAAATAATACAACCAGTAATTCATTATCTTCATCCCAAATTGCTCTTTTAAATTCAGATAAACCAAATAGATATCTTCAACAAATGATTAAACAAAATAGTTCTTTTAAACAATTAAGTGATAATTTTAATCAAATTTCAAATAAATCAATTTCAAATATTCATTCAATTTTTAGTTCAGATGAAAGAAAAAAACAAGTTATGAATATGGTAAAAAAAATGAGAGAAAAACAAAATGTAACAAATAAAAAAAATAATGAAAAAATGGGCTCAATTCAAATTGATTCGAATTCAGATTTGTTTGAAAAAAATACTAAAATTTTACAAAGATCTTCTTCTGTTGATAAAGGTAATAAAGCTATTTTTATTGATGACCAATTTAATAAAAATAAACAAATGCAAACTCAAAGAAATTTTAATGATTATATTGATAAAAATAATTCAATTGATTATTCAAAAGGAGGAAATTTTTATCAACAATATGCAACTGAAATTCCAATTAAATTAAATTATGAAAATAAAAATAAAAATATAAATAATTCAAATAATTATGAAAATAAATATTTAAATAATTCAAGTAATAATAAATCTAAATATTCAAATAATAATGAAAATCTAGTTAATAAATCAAATAATAATGAAAATAAATTAAATAAATTAAATAATAATGAGAATAGATATTCAAATAAATCTACTAATTATGAGAATAGAAATTCAAATAAATCTAATAATTATGAAAATCAATATTCAAATAATCCTCAAAATTATGGAAATAAATATTCAAATACTTCTACATATACAAATAGTTCTAATAATTATGGAACTAATTATTCAAATAATTATGAAAAAAACCAATTAAATAATACAACTAATTATGGAATGAGATATTCTTCTCCTATTAATACAAATGAAAATAATTATTTAAATAATACTTATTATGGAAATAAATTTTCTCCTAGTAATTCAAAAGATAAAAATTATTTAAATAATAATAATTGTGGAAAAAAGCTTTCTTATAATGAAGAAAAAATATCAAATAATCATGAAAATAATAGATATGCAACTGATAATTATAATTCAAATAATCCAAATCCAATTTCATATAATACAATATATAATAATACAAGTCAAGAAATTAAATTAAATAATTATGATAATATTTCATCAATTAGAGATAGTAAAATAAGTAAAAATAGTTTTACTCCAGTTTATCAAAGGAAAAATTTAAAAGGTGATATTAAAAATTCAACACCAGCAATTAATAATTTTCAAAATAAAGATAATTATGGTAATAATCAAAATAATATAGATCAAAATCTATATTATGAAGAAATTAATTTGAGTTTTGAAATTGAACATTTTAAAATAAGTATTTATCCTAAGAAAAAAAGGAAAAAAATATGTAAAGATGGATTTCATTTTTCAATTAGACCAAAAAAGAAAAAAAATAAAGATTTAGATTATATAATTGAATCAAATAATTTAAATATAATAAATAATGAATCAAATAAAAATAATATTTCTCAAAATGATTTTTATTCAGGAATCAAATTAATACAATTTGATAATGGAGAAAATATATTTGAAATTAATTTAGATGGTTCTATTAATTGTATTAATGAAAAATTAGAAGAAGAAGGAGTATTAATAAATGAAAAAGAATTTAAAATTTATGATGAAGATATGCTAAATAAAGAAAAAGAAAAAGCAATTGAAGAAAATTTAAAAAATGATTTATTAAATAAAAAAAAAGATAATAAATTTAATGAAAAACATTTTGAAACAATAAAAGAAGAAGAAATTAAAAATGCTTTAAATAAACAAGAAAAAGTATTTAATACAAAAATTGAAGCATTAAATAAATTAAATGAAGAATTAAAATTAGAATTAGAAAAACAAAAAGAAGAATTAGATAATTATAATAATGAAGAAAAAAAATTATCTAGTGAAAAAGAAATTGAATTTAATAATTTAAAAAATGAATATAAAAAACAATTAGAAAAAATTGAATTATTAGAAAAAAATTTAATAGAAAAAGAAAATGAGTTTAATAAAGAAAAAAATATAGAAATAGAAAATATTTTAAAAGAACAAGAAATAAAATTAAAAAAACAAAAGGAAGAAGAAATTGAAAAATTAATTAATGAAATGAAATTAAAACAAGAAGAAGAAATTAATAAAATAATAAATGAACAAAAAGAAACTTTTGAAAAAGAAAAAAATGAATTGCTCAAATTTAAAAATGATTATATTAATAAAGAAAATGAAATGAATCAATTATTAGAAAAACAAAAAATTGAATTTGAAAAAGAAAAAGAAGAAGCAATTAATAAGGCATTAAATGAACAAAAAGAATTATTAGAAAGTGAATATGAATTAAAAATAAAATCAAAAATAGATGAAAAAGATAAAGAAAACGAAACAAAATTAAAAAATGAAATTTATAATGCTTTAAAAAAACAAAATGAAGAGTTTGAAAATCAAAAGGAAAAAGAATTAAATGAAAAAATTAATGAAATGGAATTAAAAAAAGAAAACGAAATTAATATTATTTTAAAAGAAAAAGAAGAAGAATATTTAAAAAATAAAGAAGAAGAAATTAAAAAAATTATAGAAGAAAAAGAAAAAGAATTTGAGGAAAAAAATAATAAAAAATTGAAAAATAAATCAATTCATAATTCAGAATATTTTTCAATATTAAAAAATAAAAAAGAAAAACCAATTTTGTCAATTGAAAATAAAGATAATATTCATATTAAAAAGAATAATATAGATAAATTAGCATTATATAATTCAAAATTACAAATTGAAAATAAAGAAAATATTCATTTTATACCTGAAAGAAAAAGCATTTTAAAACACAATAATTTAAAATTATCTTTTAAACAAGAAAATGAATTATCAGGAAATAAATCAATAAGATATGAAGATCAAGAAGAAAATGATAATGATAATGATAATATAAATTCTATAAAATTAAATATAATAAAAGATAAAAAAAATGAAAATAATTCTCAAAATAATTTAAATAAATCAACAAAAAATAATGAAAAGAAAATAAATATAAGTATCTACAAAAAAAAAATTGCTTTAAATAAATCAATGAAAACTCCAAGTAATAATATAAAAAAAATGATAAAAATATTAGAAGAAGAAAGAAAAAGAATAAAAATAGAAAATAAATATCAATTAACAGATCCAATAAAAAAAGATGAAAATGAAGAATTTAATAATAATGTAGAGATAATTAAAAGAGCAAATACTTTTATTGTTCCTCAAGTTGAAAGATTAATTGAAATGAAACCAAAAATAAATTATAAAAGAAAAAAACCAAAAAATTTACAATTTGGAAATAATGATATTTTAGTATCTGAATCAATGGATATTAGTAATCAAATATATAAAGATAATTTACAAAAGAAAGCTATTTTGTTTAGAAATCAACTAAAAGCTAATAAGAAAAAGTAACCCTTTTTACATATAAGTAGATATATTTTTTATTTTTTTTTATTTATAAATATAATAATTTTAACTTATTTAGCTTTTGAATTATTTTTAAATATTAATAAGATAATTTCTTTATTTTTATTTATATCTATTTTATAATATAAAATAATTCAAATATAATTGATATCATCTATTTTTAATTATCTATTTTATAATTTGTTTTATAATTTTTCTTAACATTAATTAATTTTATTATTTTTATTATTTTGAATAAATGTCTATGTCAAATAAACAAAATTTTATTTTCATTTTACTTAAAAAAATTATAAAAGAAAGGGAAAACTCTGCATTATTAATACAAAAAAATTGGAAGGGTAAATAAATATATTTATATTAAATTTAGTTTATAAATCAAAATTACAAATAAAAAAAGTAGAATTAATAAAAGAAATTATATCAAATAGAATTAATGCTGAAAAAAAAATATACATACATATAAAAAATTATTTATATAGAATAAAAGTATTAAAATTAATTCAAAAATTAAAATCATATTATTCAATTATTCCAAGTTTTCAAAATACCAAAAATATAAAAATCCAAATAAAATTAGGAAAAGAAAAGGCTAAAATATATTATTTAAAATATTGTCCTATAAGAAAACAATTTGTTTTTGACATTCCAAGACACTTTATCCAAAAATTTAATTATAAATTCTTTTTTATTATTAATGATAATAAAATTATAGATCAAAAATATGATTTTATAAAAATAAAAAATGATTATGTAAATATTATTAATTTTAGAAAAATTCAAGATAAAGAATTTTTCTTAGAAAAAGTATATGATAAAGAAATAGAAGCATATTTTAGTTCAAATTCTTTTTCAGAAACTAATTCAAAAACAAGTGGAAGTTCAATTGATAGTTGTGATTATATAATTAGAAAAAAAAATACTTATAATATTTTAAATTTAGAATTGAGAAAAAAATTTATTTCTCAAAATAATTTGAATAACCAAATTATTTCTATTTTAAAAAATAGAAATTTTAATAGAGGAAAATCTTCAAAAAAAATAAGTTTTGGAAAAATTGAATTTTTTTCCTAAACTTTTAAATTGTAAAAATTTTGGTAAGAATTTGGTTTTTTTGTAATATTATATTTAAAATATTTTTATTTTTATAATAGTTTTATAATAACCTAGTCAAAGTTAAATGCATATTTATTATTCATAATATTTTTTTATTTAGATTGTTTAGTGTTTTTAATTCATTTAACTTTGAAAATATAAAATTTATTATTTAACCTGCAAAAAACTATATTTTATATTATTTATTATCTATATTTTTTAATATAAATAGTTAAAAATTTGTAAAATTTTTTTATTTTTTTGTAAAATATTAAAGATAAATAAGTAAATTTCTTTTAAATAAAACAACGAATAAAATATTAATTAAAAATAAGAAAATTAAAGTTAATGAAGTTTAAAAATAAATTTATTAATTTATTATCAATTTTACTTTTCAATTTATTAATATCAAAATCATTCAGTTATCATTTTCAAAATTATTTTTGTAATAATAGAATATATTCTGATATTAGTAACTTAACAAAGAAACAAATAAATAATTTATTTCTGAAATATTAAAAGATAATAGATTTATATTATTAATTACTGATAAAATAAAATATGATAATGAATTTTCATATAAAAATTTTAGTAATTATTTTTTGAATACTCACTGTATTTATAATTCAATAAAATATATTTATAATATTGGAATAAAAATTTATATAAAAGAAGAAAAAGTTATAATTTCTTTTGGAAAAAAAATCAATGATTTTTTGTTTAAAATTCAAAAAGTTGATTTTATTAATTTAATATTTAATTACATAAAACAAAGAGAATTATTTAATGGAGTTTTAATATCAATAAATTGAATTAGGAATATTTATCCTTATTATAATAAAAATGAGAAGAATTATATTAATAATAATTATTCTCATTATAATATTAATTATAATTCTAGTTCTGGAATTAATTATTTTGATATATTTCTTTTTGTAATATGTATAATAATAATTATTTATCTTTGTTATTTTTTTTCACAAAAAAAAATGAAAGAAAAGAATCAATTAAAGAAAAAGACAATTATGATGAAATACATAATCATTTATGTGAGTTAGAGAATTAATAAAAGAAATAAGAAAAAGTTCTCCTCCGATAATATCAATAAATAAATGTATAATATGTATGAATGAAATAATATTTATAAGAAATGAAAATAGTATAAATTTAAATTATCAAAATAATTCAATATTCAATATATAGAAATGTCAAATTTATCAAATTATGATAATGAAATGAAATATCAAATAAATAATAATAATAAAAATGATAATATTACTGTTGGAAATTTTGGAGATAATGATTCTATTAATAATAATAATTGTGATAATAGATATGAGTTGTAAAATAATAAATTAAATATTTATTTATTGTAAATTAAGAATAATTTATGTGTTTTATAAATTTTGTTTTTATTTAGTTTTTTTTTTTGATGTGATTTTAATTTTTATACTAAATTAATTTTTAAATAAATAAATGAAGACTCAAACTAATTTTTATAATAGTTCATTAGTATTACCAAAAATAAATGATTTATCTAATAATTTAAAATTAACACCATTGAATAAAAATGCAATAAAAACAATATTAATTTTTAAAGAAGAAATGACATCCCCAAAACAAAAAATAATAAAGGAACATAAAAAAAGTCATTTAAAATTAAAATCTTTTTTTAACAATGATACAAAAAATTTAAAAAATAATTTTTCAATATCAACAAATGAATTATTATCTCCTATATCAACAGACAATAAAAAATTAATATTCAAAAATTATATACAAAATAAATATAAAAAGAATGAAAAAATAACAAATTACCCAATAAAATTAACTAAAGTAAAAAAAGTAAAACAAGAAAAATTAATGTTATTAAAACCATTAAAAATAAATACAAATTTTACTAATTTTTTCAAAAGTACAGAAAAAAGTTATTTAAATTCAAAATCATCAATTTCAGAAAAAACAAAATATACAAATCAAACAAATTTAGTATCAGAATTTAATTATCATGAACATTATTTAAATGAAGATATTGAAGAACTTGAATTAGAAAGATATGATATATTTAAAGATATAAATTTAGAAGAAACAAAAATATTAAAAGAAGTAACAGATTTTTTAAGATCAAAAGATAATAAATTAAATCAAATTCATACTAAAAAAGAAACATTTTATAATTCATTAGAAAATAAAATAAATTTTATTTATGATATAATTGGAGTTCCTTGTTTTAAAAATCATTTTATTCAATTTAAATTCATGGAAAATATAAGTAATAATTTAGTTGAAACTGGTATTCATTTTTATTTAAATAAATTAAGAGTAAGATATCAAAGAGAAATTGATGAAAAAGAAGAAAAACATAAATTAGATTTAGTCAAAGAAGAAAATAATAAAAAAAAGAAAAAAAAAAATGAAATGGATGATGAATTTGAAAATGCTGATCAGGCTTTTAAAGAAGTAATTGATAAACAAAAAAAAATTTCAATAAAAAATGAAAATGATTATGAAATAGAAGATTTTTTTATTTTAAAATATATTAGATTTGAAAATGTTTGTATTTCAAATGAAAAAGAAAGAAATTCTCTTAAATTATTTGATAAAAGTAAAAAAAGTAAATATAGATTATCAATATTAAAACAAATAATATATGATGAATAATTTCTTTTTTTCTTAACTTATATAAAATATTTATATTTGATTTAAATTTTTTTATAAATAAAGAAAAATGGATTATAATAAAAATAATAGAATTATTGTTAAAACTTTAGTAAGTGATATGTATAGAAGTCATCATGAATTTAATTCAATTTTTGATTGTAAAAGAAAAAAAAAAAAAGAAAATCCTTTTATAAAAAGTACTAAAAATGAAAAAAGAATTCAAGCTGGACCATATGGTCCTTTAATTGTTATTCATAAAGAAAAACCAGAGAAAGTTTTACCAAAAGCAAAAAAGAGAAATACTTTTTATGAAAAAATACCTAAATATACTTTTTTTCATAGACATAAAAATTGCTCTGAAACAAAAGGTTATTGGGATTTAAATCCAAAAATTTTAAGACATTATACACCACCAAAAACAAAAAAAAATTAAAAAAAAAATAACCAAAAAAAAAAAACTTTAATTTATTTAATTTTTCTTAT
>JAEEGK010003337.1_pt1 | contig 40075 bp, 37 predicted proteins | sample 8958771 | NCBI WGS metagenome assembly JAEEGK01 (sample SAMN16246547, study PRJNA631951) | gut metagenome | biome: gut microbiome; feature: rumen; material: SC-attached | host: Bos | place: Iran: Karaj | collected 2018-10
CACTCCGCCAGATCCTGGAGAAGCATCCTAAGGGAATCGAGTTCGGCCATATCATCAAGGATTTCCCTGCATACCCATACATCACCGACTGCGAGGGCAATACCTTGAGTATGCCTCCTGTAATCAACTCCAATGAAAGCGGCGCAGTAGAGGTGGGCGACAAGAACCTGGTGGTGGAGATCACTGGAACAGATATGCCTTCACTGGTTCTCTCCGCTTCAATCGTGGCCTGTGACTTGTATGACTCCGGCTTTGAGATTCTCCCTGTAAAAGTTGTATATCCATATGACACACCGCTTGGAAGAGAAGTGACTATTCCATACTACTTCCAGGAGCCAGTGACAGTTGATGTGGTTTACGTGAACAAGCTGCTGGGCGAGAAGTTCACAGCCGAGGAAGCTGCACTCTACTGCCAGAAGATGGGAAGCAAGACCAAGGTTGATGGCGATGTCATCACAGTTTATCCACCTGAATACAGAAATGACTTCCTCCACTCTGTGGATGCTATCGAAGATATAATGATCGGCCGGAATCTGAAGAACTTTGTGCCTGAGATGCCATCCGACTTCACAAAAGGAAAGATTTCCGACGAATCTCAGTTCGGACGCCATGTTAAGAACATCATGGTAGGTCTGGGGTATCAGGAGATGACATACTGCTACCTGGGTTCTGCAAAGGACTTCATCCAGAAGATGAACATCACACCGGAGAAGGTGGTGCAGATTTCCAACCCGATGAGCGAGAACTTCGAGTTTGTCCGCCCGTCTGTTCTGCCATGCCTCCTCAATTCCGAGTCCATCTCCAGCAACGCAGTGTATCCGCATAACATCTTCGAGATCGGTAAGATTGCGCTCATCAATCCAGAGGAGAACTACGGAGTTAGCACCATCAATTCTCTGGGCTTCCTCTCTGCCGACAAAGATACAACATTCAACACACTGAACTCCCAGATTACCGCGCTGTTCTACTACATCGGAGCAGAGTACACACTGAAGGAAGAAGAGGATCCGCGCTTCATCACAGGCCGCTGCGCAAAGGTTATCTCCGGCGGCAAAGAAGTGGGAATCATGGGTGAGATCAATCCTGTGGTTCTTGAGAACTGGGGTATCCAGGTACCATGTGCTGCATGCGAGCTGAATCTGGACGTCATCCTGGCAGACACCAGAAAGTGAGGTGATTATGGACGTTAAAATCAAAGCAGTTCAGGCAATTATTCCTGAAGATTCAAACATTATCGTGGGACAGTCCCATTTTATAAAGACAGTTGAGGATCTGGAAGAGATTATTGTCTCCGCTGTTCCCGGCATCCAGTACGGCCTGGCATTCAACGAGGCCTCCGGCCCATGCTTGGTCCGCACCGGTGGTAACGAGCCTTCGCTTATCGAGGCTGCTAAGGAGAATGCACTGGCTACTGGCGCAGGCCACACTTTCTATCTTGTTATAAAGAAGGCTTTCCCAATCAACATCCTGAAACAGATCCAGGCCTGCCAGGAGGTGGTGAACATCTTTGCCGCCACTGCGAACCCGCTGCAGATTGTGCTGGCACAGTCGGAGCAGGGCAACGGTATCCTGGGCGTCATCGATGGTTTTGCTCCTAAGGGCGTGGAAGGCGATGCCGACAAGAAGGACCGCAAGGATATGCTGCGTCTGTTCGGGTACAAGTTCTAAGCCGCAGAGTTCTTTTTCCTGCTGAAAATACATAATCCGGCGAAGGCCAGCAGGGCGTTCAGAAGAAGAATCTCAAAACCGAAGGTATATCCGAACAGAAGTTCCTTTGAGTAACGGTTTATCAGATAACTTGCCACAGGCGATATGACTGAGATGAATGGGACTGCTTTATCATATACCATCCGGTTTTTAATCAGCATACCGAAGCAGAAAAGGGCAAGAAGCGGCCCATATGTGTAGCCTGCTATCGTGAATATTGTGGCGATGAGGGCATCGGAATGGAATGGCCTGAAGCCCACGATGATGATAAAGAAGCAGGTGGTGAATATCACATGCATAATCTTGCGCAGTCTTATTTTCTTTTCCTCTGAAAGGTCTTTTCGTTTCTCAAAGCCGATCACATCCACACAGAATGTGGTGGTGAGGGCCGCGATTGTGCCGTCTGCGCTGGAATAACCTGCCGCCACAAGACCTATCATGAACAGGATGGAAGTGACCGAGCCGGCCGACAATGCAATGGTTGAGAAAATAGCATCAGATTTCTGAGGAAGGACGATATGATTATTATCAGCATAGGCGAGGAGCAGTATTCCCAGCCCCAGGAAAAGGGCATTGATGAGGACAAACAGTGTGGCGGTGATAGACATGTTTTTCTGGGATTCACGTGCGTTCCGGCAGGAGAGGTTCTTCTGCATCATATCCTGATCAAGCCCTGTCATGGTGATGGTAAGGCAGATACCTGATGCAAGCTGTTTCCAGAAGAAGGTGGCAGATCGCCAGTCGCTGTCATATATTTTCATCATCCCGGCTGCTCCTGCTTTTCTGAAGGCCTCAGCGAAGGATGATCCAAGCCCTGTCTTAAGAAGGTATAAAATTCCTGCTATGGCAAGGAGCATGCAGGTTGTCTGGAGCACATCGGTCCACACCACTGTCTTTATTCCACCCCGGAAAGTGTAGAGAAGTATGAGGAACAGGATGATTGCAGCCAGAACCCAGAAAGGAAGACCTGATTCCTTAAATGCAAATTCGTATAGTATGAATACCACGATATAGAGCCGCAGGGCAGAGCCGATAAGCCTTGAGAGCATGAAAAGAAATGCCCCTGTGGTCTGGGTCCTGGCACCGAACCTTTCTCCAAGATAACTGTAGATGGAAGTAAGATGCAGCCTGTAATACAATGGAATCAGGATAAAGGCGATTATGAGGAAACCTATGAAATTCCCGGCCACCACCCCGAGATAGGTGAACTGGCTCTGCCGAACATATCCCGGGACAGACATGAATGTGACCCCTGAAAGGAGGGTTCCTATCATTCCATAGGCTACAGCCATCCAAGGAGCCCTGTGGTTTCCTGTGAAATAAGCTTCATTGGAGTTTTCTTTGCCGGATACCAGCCGAGAGACTATAAGCAGCAGGAGAAAGTAGGAAAGCATCAATACACTTATTAACAGAATAGACAAATGACATCCCTCCTTTCTTCAATAGTAGTATACATTTGCCACCTTGACAATCGGCTGGGGGGGGGTAGAATAGGCCATCTCATTATTTATAACAGCAAAGGAGTTCTCTATGAAATTGAGAAATGTGATGGCGATTCTGCTTGCGCTCTGTACAGTGTTCTTCCTGGCCGGTTGTGGCGGTGGCGGCGGCGGTGGAAGTGATGAAGAAGAGGCGGCCACATGGCCTGTGGAGTTCTATTCAGAAGTAGGTGGTGGTTCCCCTGTATCTGCGATGAGAGTAGCTCCTGCCACAGGAACATATAAATATATTTATTTTTATGAAAACAAAACTTATGAGTCCGGCGACTTGAACAACGGTACCCTGAACAAGACAGGAGAGGGCTCCTACTCAGGTGGTGATCCGCATAACAACATAACTATTAGTCTTACAGGAACATTCGAGGGAAATAATCTGAATGGCGAATCGGTGGCAATCAGCTCCGGCTCACTTACAGTCGCAGGTGTTTCATTTACCCGCAGTGCCAGCAGCAATGGCGGTTCCAACGGAGGCAATGGTGGCTCTGGTGGTGGAAACGGTGGTGGCAACACACCTGCGGTGATTCCTGCTGATTTTGTAAAGGTTAACGGCGGTACGGTCTCAGGCCAGATAGCTGATTCAAATATTTTTATAGCTGGTAGAACTGTCCAAATCCGAGATCTTTATGTCTGTGACCATGAGGTGACTCAGAAAGAGTTTAAGCAATATATGAAAAATTATATGGTTATAGGTGGAAACAATGGAGAAAGTCCATCATTCAAAGGAGATAACTATCCTGTATGGATGACTACATGGTATTCCGCTGTAATCTATTGCAATTTGCGTAGCAAGGCCGAAGGTTTGACACCAGTTTATTATATTGAAATCGACGATAAAAACGAGACAGACATTTCCAAATGGATGACTCTTCCTCTTGAAGTTTACGATGATGGTGGCAGCGGTCATCTTGATCCTGAAGATTATTTTAATTGTGAAGATGGAAAATACTTCTATAACGGCAGGGAGGTTTGGGGACATTTCCAAGGTGTATTAGATTATGAAGGTAGCCTGCCTGATCCAGATGGCATAGGAATTAAGTTCAATAAAAATGCGAATGGATACCGTCTTCCTACAGAAGTAGAGTGGGAGTATATTGCACGTGAAGGTAATAATGGTATTCCAAATACACAGTATTTATACTCTGGAAGTGATACCTACGGCGAAGTTGCTGTCTGTGGCGATGAAATTAATGGTGGTTATGATGGTGCTGTTATTAAAACTAAAACTCCTAATGCTCTCGGTATTTATGATATGAGTGGTAATGCCTTTGAGTGGGTATGGGACTGGTTTGAAATTGAGGCTAATATTTCTGCATCTACACCGGATACCGGACCTGAGTATTGTTATCGTAGTGGAGTTGCTTCAGGTCGAGTTAAAAGAGGTGGTTCTTTTAATAATCCTTGTGGTCAAAGTCAAGTTAATTACAGATTTTACTATGCTCCAGGATATGCAAATAGAGGTGCCGGCTTCCGCGTGGTAAGAAACGCAGATTGAAGCAAAGCTATGTAATTTCAGGGGCTGCCAGTCGGCAGCCCTTTTTTTTCGCCCTCCCGCCTCATTTGAAAAAGGCCCTTATACACAGTCGACATACAGCAGAATACCATACTCCAAGTCCCGGAAAAGGTAGTCATAAACCACGCCAGCAAAAGGCATGCCCGTCGGTATTGCGGCCCGAAGGGAGCGCACCTTACCGAGCGGGTGTGCCTTATTGCTGGCAGGGAAGTTATAAATATTTTTCCCGGGACTTGACTTTATGTGGAAATCTGCCGTATATTAATAGTGTATAAAGAGTTTTTTGAAAACATATCCTTAGACAAAAGGAGGTAAAGCGAATGATGAATGCATTCCTTATGCCAGCGCCTGAAATGATGAAGATTACAGGACGCGCAGTATTAGTGATGGCAGCAGTGCTCGCGGTTGCAACAGCAGCTCACTGCTTGGGTTTCTGAAAATTGGGAGAACGAACCGAAAGGTTCGCTTTTTTTTTGCCCAGAGCCTTTCAGCGGCACTGAGCAATAGTCTTTCTTATTCCAGCTAAAAGTTCATCGTAATTGTGGGCCACACCGATGGTGGGGTTCTCGTCCACAATCCTCTGCGGAGGGCAGAAGAGCATTCCCCCGTCAGCCTCTTTGATCATGGAGAGGTCGTTGTAGGAATCGCCGGAGGCAAACACCTTAAGGTTCATGGAATGGAAGCCTTCCACCGCATGCTTCTTCCCATCCTTCTGGCGCAGCTTGTAGCCGGTTATCATATTCTTGTCGTCCACAATCAGTGTGTTGCAGAAAATTGTAGGCCAGTTGAGCTGTTTCATCAGGGGCTGTGCAAACTGGTCAAAGGTGTCGGAAAGGATCACTGCCTGAGTAAAGGAGCGGAGCTCGTCCATGAATGCCTTGGCGCCGTCAAGAGGCTTCATTGTGGCAATCACGTCCTGGATATCCTTGAGTGTAAGGCCATGCTCCTTGAGAATCTCGATTCTTCCTTTCATAAGAACATCATAGTCAGGAATGTCGCGGGTGGTGAGCCTGAGCTTCTCAATCCCGGTCTTCTCGGCTACATTAATCCAGATTTCAGGTACTAAAACTCCCTCAAGGTCAAGGCAAACAACAAACATTTCAGCTCTCCATATTAAAAGTGTATAGTCACTATATTTTTTGTATTTAAAAATATCAATATATATATTGCAAAAACCTTTCATAATTTGTATTATTTTGCGATAAAGGAAAATATTATGGATCTTGAGAAAAAATTAAGAAACATCGGTATCAGTGCGCATATCGATTCCGGAAAGACAACTCTTTCTGAGCGTATCCTCTTCTATTGCAACAAGATACACGCAATCCACGAGGTTCATGGAAAGGACGGCGTAGGTGCCACTATGGACTCCATGGAGCTGGAGCGTGAGAGAGGAATCACCATTGCATCTGCAGCAACCAACGTAGTATGGAAAGGTACCCCTATCAACGTAATCGATACCCCGGGCCACGTAGACTTCACTGTAGAGGTTGAGCGTTCCCTCAGAGTACTGGATGGAGCTATCCTGGTCCTCTGTTCTGTAGGTGGTGTTCAGTCACAGTCTATCACAGTAGACCGTCAGCTCAAGCGGTACAAGGTTCCACGCCTGGCATTCGTGAACAAGTGCGACAGAACCGGTGCAAACCCATACAAGGTTAAGGAGCAGCTCCACGACAAGCTGGGTCTCAACTCTGTGCTCATGCAGATTCCAATAGGACTTGAGGACAAGCTTGAGGGTGTTGTTGACCTGGTGAAGATGAAAGCTATCTACTTCCGGGGAGACAACGGTCTTGATGTTGTTGAGGAAGATATCCCTGCAAACCTTAAGGAGGAGGCAGAGGAGAAGCGTGAGCTTATGCTTGATGCTGCGTCCATGTTCTCTGACGAGCTTGCAGAAGCATATCTTAACGGCGACGAGATTCCACAGGATATGATCCACGATGCAGTGCGCAAAGGTGTTCTGGCTCGGGAACTGGTTCCTGTATTCATGGGATCCGCATATAAGAACAAGGGTATCCAACCTCTTCTGGACGCAGTAGTGCGCTATCTGCCTGCACCAGAGGATGTTGAGAACACAGCCCTTGACCTGGATGACAACGAGAAGGAGATCATCCTTAAGTCAGATCCAAGGATGCCTACTGTAGCCCTTGCATTCAAGCTTGAGGACGGTCAGTACGGTCAGCTTACATACATCAGAATCTATCAGGGTGTGATCAAGAAAGGCGACGAGCTTTATAACACAAGATCCAAGAAAAAATTCAAGGTCGGACGTCTTATCAGGATGCACGCTTCCACTATGGAGGATATCAGCGAAGGCGGCTGCGGAGACATCGTGGCACTGTTCGGTGTTGACTGCGCTTCCGGTGACACATTCTGTAATCCATCCCTGAACTACTCCATGACATCCATGTATGTTCCAGACGCAGTTATCTCCCTCTCCATCAAGCCGGTGGACAAGAAGGCTGCAGACAACATGGCAAAGGCTATCAACCGGTTCACCAAGGAAGACCCTACATTCCGCTGCTATGTGGATGAGGAATCCAACGAGACCATCATCTCCGGTATGGGCGAGCTTCACCTTGATGTATATGTAGAGAGAATGAAGAGAGAGTACAAGGCCGAGGTCACCACTGGTGCGCCTCAGGTTGCTTACCGTGAGACTATCACCAAGCGGGCAGACTTCGAGTATACACACAAGAAGCAGTCCGGTGGTTCAGGTCAGTATGGTAAGGTATGCGGATTCATCGAGCCTCTTGCAGAAGAAGGTAAGAACTACGAATTCGTCAACGAGGTGAAGGGTGGTAAGATTCCTACCGAGTACATCCCTGCTGTTGACAAAGGTTTCCAGGCTTCCCTTGCAAAAGGTCAGCTGATCAAGTTCCCTGTTGTGGGCGTCAAGGTTACTGTGAACGACGGTCAGTCCCACCCGGTTGACTCCTCCGATATGGCATTCCAGCTTGCAGCTATGGGTGCATTCAAGGAAGCTTATATGAAGGCTGCTCCGGAGATCATGGAGCCTATCATGAAGGTTTCTGTGGAAGGTCCTACAGAGTTCCAGGGCAACATCTTCGCCAGCATCAACCAGCGGCGCGGTATGATTGTATCATCAGTGGAGGACGGCGCTATCTGCCATGTGGATGCAGAGGTTCCACTCTCCGAGATGTTCGGATATTCAACAGTTCTCCGTTCCCTTACTCAGGGAAAGGCTGAGTTCACCATGGAATTCCAGAAGTATGGAAAGGTTCCAAAGTCTGTTTCTGACGAGCTTATCAAGAAGTATCAGGAACAGAATAAAAAATAAGGAGAAGAGCTATGGATAAATCAAAACTTACAAGCAAAAGCCCGCTGCGCGTTCTTGAAGAGAGCGTGAAGGGTGGACTGGATAAAGGCAAGGTCACTGTCATCGCATCCAAGAAAGGTGTGGGAAAGACAGCATGTCTTGTACATATCGCCATCGAGAAGCTGCTTGAGGGAAAGCAGGTGCTCCATGTCTCATTCTCCAAGCGCACCGACTACATCATCAGCTGGTACGAGGATCTTTTCAACGAGCTGGCAGCAGCCAAGAAGGTTGAGAATGTGGCAGAGCTCAGGGAAGAGGTCATGAAGAACCGTGTCATCATGAGCTTCGTTCAGGATGGAATTGTGGACAAGCAGATCCTGGCAAGCCTTGAGGCAATGATCGGACCGGGCAACTTCAAGGCCGACACTATCATCGTGGACGGCTACAACTTCCAGAAGGCAACCAAGGCAGATCTGGACCTTCTCAAGGATTTTGCGAAGAAGATGAATGTGGAGATCTGGATCAGCGCATCACTTAAGGCAGACGATGTCATCTTCGATGCCAACGACTTCCCTGTTGAGCTTACAAAGTTCAAGGATGATGTGGACATCATCATCTCCCTGCGGTTCAAGAATGATTTTATTCAGATGAAGGTAGTGAAGGACGAAGGTGGCGATGTGACCGATGAGGTTAAGCTGATGCTGGATGCCAAGACACTGCTGATCGCTGAGAAATAATCAGGCAGGATGGACAGAAGAAAGCTGCTTGGCTGTCTGAGCGCCCTTGGGTGCGAGACACTTTTCGGCTTAAGCTATCTGTTCACCAAACATATCACTGCAGATGTAACCGTGCTGGAGCTTTTAAGCTGGCGCTTTTTCTCCGGTGCGGTTATTTTTTCCCTTCTTGTTCTGTTCAAAGTTTTCCCGGTTCATATTAAAAAAGAAAATATCAAGGATTTCTTTCCTTTTGTCCTTTTCTCTCCATTAATCTATTTCTATTGCGAGGGAACTGGAATCAATGCAACCACAGCTTCGGAGAGCGGCGCATTCCTGGCCTGCATACCGGTGGCAGCCCTTGTGGCCTCAGGACTGGTGCTGAAGAAAAAGCCTTTGAAGGTACAGGTTATGGGTGTGTGCATAACTGTGGCAGGAGTGCTGGTATGTGTGTGGGCCAAGGGGCTTGAGGCATCATTCTCTCCCTTCGGTTACTGCATGCTCACTCTTACTGTGGTGGGATGCGGTCTCTTCTCTGCATACTCGGAGAAAGCCAGCTCTCTTACTGCAGTAGAGAAGACCTATGGAATGGTGATTGTGGGCTTTGTTGTGTTCTCGCTGTGTGCTGTACTGGAAGGGGCATCCAGGGGGAATCTTGCAAGGCTTTTCCTGCTGCCGTTCTCTGAGCCAGGCTTTATCACTGCAGTCCTTTTCCTGGCTGCGGGCTGCTCGGTGCTGGGCTTTATACTGTACAATGCTGCCATAGGTAGCATAGGGGCCAGCCGGACCAATACTTTTGTGGGAATCTCCACTGTAGTTTCTATAGTTGCAGGTGTGCTGGTTCTGCACGAGAGCTTTACTCTGATGCAGATTATCGGCACTGTGATTATTCTTGCCGGAGTTTATCTGGCCAACTCCAGGTAGGTTATGTGAAAAAGTTTTATGCATATTGATGTGGAGGGGTACAAGCTTTTCAAGGATTACCAGCACTTTGAGAAAATCAAATAATCTGATATAATTAATACATGAGCATTTCCGATACATTCAACCTTATTTCCACAACAGACCTGCCGGAATACAACTCAACCGGCTATTTCTATAGACATAAAAGGACAGGATGCCAGGTCTTCCATGTGAAGAACTCAGACCCTGAGAACCTGTTTGCATTCATATTCCAGACTCCGGCTTCTGACAACTGTGGCACTGCCCACATAATGGAGCATTCGGTGTTGGCCGGCTCTGAGCACTTCCCGGTGAAGGATCCATTCCTCCAGCTTCTGAAGGGGAGCGTCTATACCTTCTTGAATGCCATGACTTACCCTGATCGCACTGTGTATCCAGCCTCCACTGTGGTGGAGAAGGACTACTTCAACCTGATGAAGGTGTACGGCGATGCAGTTTTCTTCCCGCTTCTCAGGAAAGAAACTTTCATGCAGGAGGGGATCCGCCTGGAGAAGAATCCCGAGGGCAAGCTGGAATGGCAGGGGATTGTATACAACGAGATGAAGGGGAGCTACAGCGATCCTGCAGCAGTGCTGGATGAGTATTCCAGGCGCACACTGTTCCCCGACACAGCCTACAAGTACGATTCGGGCGGTGTTCCCGAATCTATAACGGAGCTTACATACGACCGGTTCCTGGCTTTCCACAAAAAATATTACAGCCCATCCAACTGCCGCATCTTCCTTTATGGAAATATTGATACAGAGAAGCAGCTTGAGTTCCTGGAGAAGGAGTTCCTCTACCGCTTTGATGCAGACACAGGCAGAAGTGACTGTGTGCCTCTGCAGAAAAAATATGACAAGCCTTTCCGTTTCGACACCACCTGCCAGGCCTCTGAGGATGCATCAGGCAGCGCATCGGTGAACTGGCTCTGCGGCGAATCCAACGACGTGGACTATATGCTGAGGGCCCGTATCCTTTCCGACATACTGCTGGACAACCCCTCATCCCTCTTGTACAGGCGAATTGTGGAATCTGACATTGCTGAGGATGTAGCCTCTGTCACCGGCGTCTATTCCGGCATACGGCAGACTATATTCAATGTGGGTGTGAGGGGAATAGAGAAGGATCGGGTGGACGAGTTCGAGAGCTTTATAGAGGAGCAGCTTAAGGACATAGCTGCAAAACCGATAGACAAGGCACTGGTAGAGGCAGCCCTGAGCAAGGCTGACTTCCGCATGAAGGAGCTGAAGGTGCGGTTCGGCATGGTGCTCCTGGGACGCATAATGCCGGGCTGGCTCTACACCGGAAGCCCCACAGCAACGCTGTGCACAGAGGCGGCGCTGGGGCGGCTGAAGGCTGCATACCAGGCCGACAGTTCTCTCTTCAACAGGTTCATAGAGAGCGAGCTTATAGCAAACCGCCACCGCAGCGTCGTCTCTGTGTTCCCGGGGCCCCAGCCCCAGGAACGGCTTCCGGGCGGGGAGGCATCGGATGCCGACACCGCTCTGTTCGAGGCCTACAAGAAGAGCACCGACAGCCTGGATAATCTTAAGAAAATACCAGTCCTGCACAAAGCCGATATTCCCTTCGATGTGGAGAAATCTGACTTTGTAAAAGAAGTCAGAAATGGCAACACAATCTACAAAAAGCAAGTCTTTACTGGTGGCATAGTCTACACCGACCTCTTCTTCGATGCCTCTGCCCTGGGAGACGAGCATCTTATCTATATGCCTCTCCTGAACGGCCTTCTGGAGGAGGTGGGCCTCCCGGGAATGCCATACTACGAAGTTGCCTCCAGAATGGATACCTTGGCCGGCAGCTGGTTCATAACCACCTTCTGCGAGCCCTGTCTGGATGCACCTGTTCTTAAGCGCCTTATAATGCATTTCGCCTCCCTGGAGGAGAAGACCTATGATGCTGCCAAGTTCATAATGCAGATGGCACAGCAGGGTCAGGTGACAGACCTGGAGCGGGTAAAGACTGTCATAACAAGCATGCGGAACGACCTGAAGGAGGAGATCCTGGACAACGGCAACAACATAGCTATGATGTCTGCCACCGGGAAGTTCTCCGAGTCCTCCCACATGACTGCCCTGTGGAGCGGACTGCCTCAGCTTGCTTTCCTTGAGAGCCTTGATACAGAAAACGAGCCGCAGATGAAAGAGGTGGCAGAAAAGCTCCTCTCTCTCCAGAAATATATTTTCAGCCAGAACAGGATAATAAGCATCGCAGCATCATCTGACTGGGATATGGAAGGGTATGTATCATACCTTGATACACTGATCAAGCCCGAGAAATCCAGCCTTGTTCCATCGGCAAAGCCTTTTGCCCCGGAACTTCAGTCAGACTGCTACACAACCAGTGCTATGGTGAACTACAACTCCATGGCCTTCAGGGTTCAGGAGAAGGCAAAGAATATGGATATGGTGGCAGAGGCAATCCTTTCTCATGTCCTTACCACAGGACGGCTCTGGGAGACTGTGCGGATGGCTGGCGGAGCCTATGGTGTCGCTGCCATGTCAGACTTCATAGACCATCTTTTCCTATTCACCTCTTACAGAGATCCATCCCTGGAGAAAACCTTCAAGGCTTTCATCCAGTCCCTTGAGTACACAGCAGAGCATGGCATCCCGGAGAACATCCTGGATCAGGCCATCATCACCATGGTGGGGAGGGATCTTAAGCCCAAGACACCGGGAGCCAAGGCTCTTGAGGAGTGCGTGCGGGATATGAAGGGTCTTACCTGGGAACTTAAGAAAAAACGGCGTGAAATACTGCAGAAACTCACAGTCCGTGATATAATGGAATCAGCTGCCGCTCTTAGAAGTGCGTCAGAGAAGGCTGCACTGGTGACAATCGCCGGCAGGCAGGCTGTCAAGAAAGAGAAATCGTTCATCAAGGAGAAAGGTTTTAAGATAACTGACCTTTCAATCTGACCAAAAGGAGAAGCTATGGCAACAGAAGAGAACAAAATCATCTATTCGATGATCAGGGTGAGCAAATCATACAACCAGAAGAAGATTCTTGAGGATATCTATCTTTCCTATTTCTACGGAGCAAAGATCGGTGTGCTGGGCTTAAACGGCGCCGGTAAATCATCCCTCCTTAAAATACTTGCCGGAGTGGACAAGGAGTTCAACGGCGAGACTGTGGTGGCTCCCGGCTATACCATCGGATACCTGGAGCAGGAGCCTAAGCTGGACCCTGAGAAGACTGTGAAGGAAGTGGTTCAGGAGGGAGTTGCTGAGACAGTTGCACTCCTTAAGGAATATGACGAGATAAACGAATCCTTCGGCAAGGAGATGACCGACGATGAGATGGACAAGCTCCTGGCACGGCAGGGAGAGGTTCAGGAGAAGCTGGACAGCATAGGTGCCTGGGACCTGGATTCCAAGCTGGAGCTGGCTATGGATGCCCTCCGGTGTCCACCTGAGGATACTAAGATTGCAGTCCTCTCCGGCGGTGAGAAACGCCGTGTTGCTCTGTGCCGCCTTTTGCTGCAGAAGCCTGACATCCTGCTCCTTGACGAGCCTACCAACCACCTGGATGCCGAGACTGTAGCCTGGCTTGAGCACCATCTGCAGCAGTACGAAGGTACAGTTATAGCAGTAACCCATGACCGGTACTTCCTGGACAATGTGGCAGGCTGGATTCTTGAGCTGGACCGGGGCAAGGGCATTCCATGGAAGGGCAACTACTCATCCTGGCTTGAGCAGAAGGAGAAGCGCCTGGCACTGGAGGAGAAGCAGGAGACCGAGCGTCAGAAGACCCTTAAGAGAGAGCTTGAGTGGATCCATATGAGCCCTAAGGGACGGCACGATAAATCCAAGGCCAGGATCAACGCATACGAGAACCTTCTTAAGCAGGAGAGCGAGAAGCGGGACAAGGATCTTCAGATCTACATTCCTGCAGGACCACGGCTGGGCGATAAAGTCATTGTTGCCGAGAATGTGACCAAGAGCTTCGGTGACAGAGTGCTGGTGGAGAACATGAGCTTCAACCTTCCTGCCGGTGGAATAATCGGTGTAATCGGCCCTAACGGAGCAGGTAAGACCACACTCTTCAAGATGATAACAGGGCAGGAGAAGCCCGATTCAGGCACAATCTCTGTGGGGGAGACAGTAAAGCTTGCCTATGTGGAGCAGACCCGTGAGAAGGTGGATCCAAAGAAATCAATCTACGATGTTATCTCCGGCGGCAACGAGATAATCAAACTGGGCAATAGGGAGATCAATGCCCGGGCTTATGTGGCCCGGTTCAACTTCTCGGGCGCAGACCAGCAGAAGCTTACTGGCGTTCTTTCAGGCGGTGAGCGGAACCGTGTGCAGCTTGCCATGATGCTTAAAGAGGGGGCCAATGTGCTGCTTCTGGACGAGCCTACCAACGATCTGGATGTAAACACCATGCGGGCTCTGGAGGAAGGTATCCTTAACTTTGCAGGCTGTGTCATAGTAATAAGCCATGACCGGTGGTTCCTGGACCGTATCTGCACCCATATCCTGGCTTTCGAGGGTGACAGCAAAGTGTTCTGGTTCGAGGGCAACTTCTCGGAGTATGAGGAGAATAAGAAGAAGAGGCTTGGACTGGATGCGGACCAGCCCCACAGAATCAAATATCACAGCCTCACAAGAGACTGATTAGTTCATAGAGTATTGCGGCGGTAAGTCCCCAGATGATTTTATCGCCATACTTGTAGACATAGATATTCCGCTTTCCATTGGACCAGGTGCCATAGTACCGTTTGGGCAGCTTAAGCTCCTTGACAGGAAAGTTGCCGGTTTCGGTGAAGGAATCCACCTGGTATATATCTGGTTTTGTCTCTGTGAAGAAGGAGGAAGGCACTGCGAAGAGCTCTGCCACCTCTTTTTTGTTGGGTTCTGTCTCTGCCGGGCTTTCTATATTCAGTACACCGATGAATACATGGATTATGGCATCCCGATGGGAAACGATGCAGCCTGCTTTTGCAGTAATTTCGATTTGTGAATATTCTATCCCCAGCTCTTCGGCGCATTCTCGGATTGCACATTCTACAGGGGTCTCTCCTGGTTCCACCATGCCGCCGGGGAAACAGATTTCGCCGGATTGCCGTATTCCTTTGGCCCTCAGCTCGAAGAGGATGGCATCCCTTTTGCTGCCGATGAATGGAACTAATACTGCGAAATGATTTTTGAGCCTTTTCCCAAGGAGAAAAGGCTCATCTGGCAGTGAATCAATAAGAGAATTATATAAGTTCAAGATCAGTTGCTGAATTCTTTCTTGGCGTCGTTTATGTCTTTCTTGGCTTTAGCTTCGCCTTTCTTCTCTTCTGACTTAGCTTTGTCGCCAACCTGCTTGCCAGCGTCCTTGCCGCCTTCCTTGATCTCTTTTCCAGCCTTCTTAGTGCCTTCTTTAATATCCTGACCAGCCTGTTTCACGCTTTCCTTTGTCTGAAGCCAGAATTTCTTTGCCTTGCTCTGTTCCTCAGAAAATGCAAATGTTGGTGTAAGAATTGAAAGTGTAAAGATAATGGTTATAAGTCCGATTAATTTCTTCATGATATTCTCCTTTGGCGAGAAAATAAAAAAGATAGTCCCCAGGGGAGTCGAACCCCTCTTTTAAGAATGAGAATCTCATGTCCTAACCAATAGACGAGGGGACCATCAATTTCTAGCTGCCCGGTAGGGACTTGAACCCCAAATGCAAGAGCCAGAATCTCGTGTGTTGCCAATTACACCACCGGGCAAAGACAATTAACATTACATAATTGACAAATAATTGTCAACAGTCTTTATCTTTTAAAAAATTATAATAATAATCCAGGCTGTCCACCATTGCTTCCCAGGAAGCCTCGATTATATTCTCTGAAACACCTATTGTATCCCATTCCTGCCTCTTGTCGGAGGAGCGGATAAGTACCCTTACCTTGGCCGCTGTGGCAGACTGCGGGTCGTAGATTCTTACCTTGTAGTCGATAAGGGAGATACTCTTTAGGAACGGGTAGAGGGGCTGCAGTGCTCCCTGAAGCGCCACATTCAAGGCATCCACAGGACCTACGCTGATTCCTGCTCCCATGACATTCTTGGTGGCTGTGGTCATGAACACCCGGGCCACTGTCTTGGCAGGAGCTTCTCCTGTCTTGAAGGATTCCAGATGATAGTTGTTGAGCTCCATGAAAGGCTTGTACTTCTTAAGGCACTTGGCGATGAGAAGCATGAATGAGGCCTCTGCAGCTTCATATTCGTAACCTGCAGCCTCTTTGCTCTTCAGCAGCTTGAGCACCTTCTGCACCTCAGGGCTGTTCTTGTTGAAGTCGCCGAACTTCTTCATCTTTGCCAGCACTGTGGATTTGCCGGAAAGCTCGGAAAGGAGTATCTGGCGGTAGTTTCCTACGGCAGATGAAGAGACGTGCTCTATAAGGTTGCCTGATTTAAGGACAACATCGGTATGTAGCCCTGCCTTATGGCTGAAGGCTGCCTCGCCCACATAGGGCTGCCGCTTGTCCGGCAGTATGTTGGCCAACTCGAAGAAGTAGCGGGAAGTGTGGGTCATAAGGTGAAGCCGGTCTGCCACATTCACTGTATTCATGGTCTTCAGACAGATATCCGGTGCCAGGACGCACAGGTTGGTGTTTCCGCACCGCTCCCCCCAGCCGTTTATGGTTCCCTGCACATGGTCGATATTGTCAAACTCTATGGCAGTGAGGGAATTGGCTACAGCAGTGCCGCAGTCGTTGTGGAAATGAACTCCGATAGGAGGATACTTTTTCAGCTTGATATTGGAGAGGGTCTTATGCAGCTGCATAGGGAGGATTCCGCCGTTGGTGTCACACATGACAAGCCGCACAGCCCCGGCCTCTTTTGCTATATCCATGGTCTTCAGGGTATACTCCCTGTCCACCAATAGTCCGTCGAAGAAGTGCTCCAGGTCGAAGATGACTTTGCAACCATGATCGGTCAGGAACTTGACAGATTCAAAAATCATCTCCAGGTTTTTCTCCGGGTCTACCCCCAGGACTTTCTCGGCATGGGCTCTGGATGCTTTCCCCACCAGGGTCACATATTCAGTTTCTGCCTTCAGCAGAGACTGCAGGTGAGGATCTTTTTCAGTCTTATCCTTAGGGTTCTTTGTAAAGCCGAAGGCAACCACCTTTGCATGGTTCAGCTTGATCTTCTTCATCCGCTCGAAATAGAGTGCATCCTTCTTGTTGGAGGAGGGGAAACCCCCTTCGATGAAATCTATCATCAGGTCATCCAGCTTGCGGGTGGCCAGAATCTTGTCTGCCAGGCTGAAGTTGATGTCTATTCCCTGGATTCCGTCCCGGAGTGTGGTGTCAAAGAGTTCTATCTTTTTCATTCTGCCTCGCTCTCACTGCTTATCTTGGATTTGTTCAGGGCACTCAGATATGCCTTGGCGCTTGCCTCAAGAATGTTGGTGGAAGCACCTTTCCCTGAGAATTTCCTTCCGTCCACATTGATGACTACCGAAGCCTCTCCTACTGCCAGACGGCTTGGACTTACTGCCTGGATAAGGAATTCTTCCAGGACCGCATGAAGTCCGGTCACCCGGTCTATGGCATTGAACACAGCCGAAATAGGACCGTCGCCGATGGCTGCTTCCTGCTTCGTACCATTTGCATCCTCTATCTCCACAGTTGCAGTGGAAATTCCTGAGTTGCCTGAAAGGATACTGAAATATTTCATCCGCATGGTGTCGGTTTTCTTCCCGAGCTCGTCATTTACAATTGCTATTATATCCTCGTCAAAGACCTCGATCTTGCTGTCTGCGATCTTGAGGAATACCGGGTAGATTTTCTTGAATTCGTCGGAGGTGAGCTTGAAGCCCAGCTGCCGTACCCTTTTCTTGAAGCCGTTGAAGCCGGAATGGCGGCCCAGCACTATATCGTTGTGATCCTTTCCTATGGATTCGGGGGACATGATCTCGTAGGTCTCCCTGTTCTTGAGGACGCCATCCTGATGGATTCCGGACTCGTGGGCAAAGATATTATCTCCCACCACAGGCTTGTTCTTCGGCACTGGGTAGTTGATGGTGTTTGCCACCAGCCGTGATGTTTTATAAATCTGCTTTGTGTTGATTCCGGTTGTGAAATGGAGCATGTCCTTCCGTACGTTGAACACCATGGCCAGCTCTTCAAGGGAGGCGTTGCCGGCCCGCTCTCCGATACCGTTCACTGTAACCTCGGCCTGCCGTGCTCCAGCCTGGATGCCCGATATTGTGTTGGCGATTGCCAATCCCATGTCGTTGTGGCAGTGTACAGAGAGGATTACTTTGTCTATGTTGGGCACATTTCCCTTGATAGCCTGGATAAGGGCGTAGAATTCCGATGGTGTGGTATAGCCCACTGTGTCGGGGATATTGATGATCCTGGCTCCTGCGTTGATGACTTTCTCAAGCACTCTGAAGAGGAACTCCGGGTTGCTCCTGGTGGCATCCTCGGGAGAGAACTCCACCTGGTCAGTGAACCTGCGGGCATAGCGGACAGCTTTTGCTGCCATGGAAAGAACCTCATCCTCCCTTTTCTTGAGCTTGTACATCATGTGGATAGGAGAGGTTGCAATAAAGGTATGGATAAGAGGATTTGCCGCTCCCTTGAGAGCTTCTGCAGCTGCATCGATATCGGCGGTCAGTGCACGGGCAAGGGCAGATACACCTGTGGTGCGCACCTTTTCGGCAATCAGCTTGACTGCCTTCATCTGCACCGGTGACGAGACCGGAAATCCTGCCTCTATATTGTCCACACCCAGCTTTGCCAGCTGTTCTGCTATGTCCAGTTTCTGCTCTGGGCTCATAGCTGCGCCGGGGGCCTGTTCGCCGTCCCGGAGTGTGGTGTCAAAAATCCTTATTCTTTCCATAATATCCTCGCTTGTTAAAAAGCGGTTTTTGCTTTATACTATTATCGGAGAGTTATATGAAAAAATCAACTGCTTTTATTATATGTATTCTACTAGTATTATGTTGTGGTTTCCTGTCTGCTGACGAAGCTGTGCAGGAGGGTGATGCAGTGATGTGTCCAGCCGGCCTGTTCCCAGACCGGGGCTACTATGGTGCTTCTGACACTATTGCTGTAGGGAGCATAGTAAAGGTTACAAACAAGTCCAACAGCAAATCAGTTGATGTCTACATTGTGGACAAATCTGATTCCTTCATGGTGCTCTCCTATGATGCTGCATTGAAGATAGGAATAAAGCGCAAGAACAGCGCGGTGGTGCAGGTTTCTGTAATCCGTGCCGCATCTGCGGCTAAGCCTGAGAAGCAGCAGGACAAGATTGTCCCTGTGGCAAAGAAGAACTATCAGCTTCTTCCAGATGGAGTCGAGGTAGCTAAAGAAAAAGCCCCGGCTGCTGCACCGGCTCAGACCCAGGCTCCGGCACAGAAAAGTGCTCCTGCCCCTGCAGTGAGACCTTCCGCTGTTCCTGTGGCAGCAGCTCCTCAGGAAGAAGAGGGAGCTGTGTTCGAGAACATCAAGGATAAGGTGGTGGCCTTCATAGCAGCTGACGATGTGGACCAGACCGCTGCCAGATATGTCTCTGCCGAGACAGTGGGCAAGAGCCTGCCAAAGCCGGCCGGCACCTTCTATGTGCAGCTTGGATTCTTCTCCAGTCTGGATAACGCAGAGCAGATCGCATATACAGTGCAGACCAGCTACCCAGTCCTTATAGTCAGCAAGGAGATGACCACCTATGTGGGCTACCGGGTATTGGCAGGACCGGCTCCTGTGGCAGACAAAGAGGATGTCCTGGGCGATTTCAGGGACGCAGGGTTCCCAGATGCCTTTGCCAGCTTTTAAATGAGCGAGCTGCTTTTTGATTTTGACAATGAAGTTCCTCAAAAGCCTGTAAAGGAAGGCCCAGAAGCCCGTATAGCCGAGCTTTCAGACCTGCTGCGCAGGTATCAGAATGAGTATTATGTACAGTCCCGTCCCTCTGTCTCCGATGCTGAATACGACCGCCTTTTTGACGAGCTTCAGGCATTGGAGAATCAGTATCCGGAGTTCAAGAAACCCGATTCTCCAACCCTCCGTGTTGGTTCCGACCTGGAAGCTGATTTTGCCGAGGTGGTTCATGCTATCCCTGTTCTGAGCCTGGACAAGACCCATTCCAAGGATGAGCTTATGAACTGGGTCACCAAGACAGAGAGAAACTGCGGCAGGGCAGAGTTCATAGCTGAAGAGAAAATAGACGGAGTCTCAATAGTCCTGACCTATAAGGATGGCCTTCTGATACAGGCTGCAACCCGTGGCAACGGCTTTGTGGGCAACGATGTGACAGCCAATGTGAAGACAGTGAAGAGCATACCCCTTAAGCTTACCCAGCCTGTGGACCTGACAGCCCGGGGGGAGATATATCTGCCCTTGGAGGCTTTCTCCCTGGTGAATGACCGCTTGGCTGTACCCTATGCAAACCCCCGGAACTTAGCTTCCGGCACACTTCGCAGGCAGAAAAGCTCCGAGGCAGGGGAGATACCCCTGGACAGCTTTATCTACGAAGGATTCTTCCCTGAGAAGGATACTCTTGCCACCCATAGGCAGGTGCTTGACCGTCTGAGGGAGCTTGGGTTCAAGGTGAACAGCCGGACTACACTGTTCTCGGCAGGGGATTCCCAGGCTATTGCAGATTACATAGAGAAAGAGCGGGAGGAGCGGAAGAGCCTTCCATACGAAATAGACGGCCTTGTTATCAAGCTGAATGATATAAAGATGCGGGAGGAACTGGGCTACACCGGCCATCACCCGCGGTGGGCCATAGCCTACAAGTTCCAGGCTCCGGAGGGCATCTCTGTAGTCAAAGGCATCGATGTGCAGGTTGGACGTACCGGCCGCATCACCCCGGTGGCCAGGATAGAGCCTGTGGTGGTGAGCGGTTCCACTGTCTCCAATGTGACACTCCACAACCAGGATTATATCGACATGCTGGAACTGGCGGTGGGGGACAAGGTCACAGTTTCCAAGCGGGGTGATGTGATTCCTGCGGTGGAGGCTGTGGTGGAGAAGAACGAGGTGGGAAACCCGGTATGGAAAATGCCCTCCACCTGTCCGGTCTGCGGCAGTGCACTTGTGCTGGATGGTGCCCACCACTTCTGCAAAAACCTTAAGTGCAGCGCCCGGGTCAAAGGACAGATCATCTTCTTTGCATCTGTCGCTCAGATGGATATAGAGACATTGGGAAGCGAGACCATTGAATTCCTGGTGGACAACGGCTTTATCCACAGCATCCAGGAGCTCTACACCTTTGATTTCCATCGCCTTAAGGATTACCCGGGCTTCGGTGACAAGAAGGTGGACCTTATCATCAAAGGGCTTGAGAAAAGCAAAGAAACCGAATATCTCAAGGTTCTCTCTTCCCTGGGAATTCCCGAGATAGGCAACAAGGTGAGCGAGATTCTCATCAAAAACGGCATTGATTCCATAGACAAGCTTTATGAGGTGGTGGACTCGGGGGATATAGAACGCCTCACCTCCTTCGAGGGAATAGGGGAGAAGACTGCCCAGATCCTGATAAAAGAATTCTCATCTCCTGCGCTCCGTGAGCAGATAGAGGCACTGCGTCAGGCAGGCCTTAAGTTCCAGCAGGAGGCGCCACTCCAGAAGGAGCTTATAAACAATAAATTCCAGGGACAGTCCTGGTGCATCACCGGCAGCTTTATAAACTTCAAGCCCCGTACTCTGGCGGCAGATGAGATAGAGAAGCGGGGCGGCAGGGTGGTCTCCCAGGTCACAGGCAAGACAACTCATCTTCTTGCAGGAGCAGATCCGGGAAGCAAGCTGGACAAGGCCCGGGCCAATGGAGTCACTGTGGTTGTTGATGAGGATGAATTTATGCATCTCCTGGCAGAGACTTGAAAATCTTTCTGTTAGGACTTACAATTCGATTAAGAGGTTACTGCTATGGATGAACAGCTTTATCAAGAGATCAAAGGAAATATAGATCAGGTTCTGGAGCAGCTTGCTGCTTCTGCAGCCCGGGCCGGCCGTAAGGAAAGGGATGTGCGCCTTATGTGCGTGACCAAGACCAAGCCCTATGAATATGTGGAGGCCGCATATAAGACAGGCCAGCGTCTTTTCGGCGAGAACAGGGTGAACGAGCTTTCAGAGAAGTTTGCAAATTTCTATACTGACGGCGAGGTGCACCTTATTGGCCATCTGCAGAGGAACAAGGCAAAGGATGCGGTTAAATACGCTTCCTCCATCGACTCCATCGACAAGTACGAGACAGCAGTTGCGGTGAACAAATACTGCCAGGAGTTCAACAAGAAGATTGATATTCTCCTTGAGTACAACACAGCGGAAGAGGCCTCCAAGAGCGGCTTCACATCCGAGGACGACTTCTTTGCCACCATTGATAAAATCAGGGAGCTTCCCAATATCAACATCCGGGGTCTTATGACCGTAGGTCCCCTCTATGCAGACCTGAACACTCAGGAGGGACGGGAAACTGTACGTGGTGCTTTCCGCCATCTGGTTAAGCTTTTCAACGCAGTGGATGTCCGCCATCCTGACCTGAAGATTAAAGAGCTTTCCATGGGCATGTCCTCCGACTTCGACATTGCCATCGAGGAAGGATCCACCATAATCCGCATCGGAACCAAACTGTTTGGAGCGCGTCAATACAACGTATGAGAAGGACTCTGGCACTGCTGCTTATTCTTCTGTTATCTCTTCCTGCAGGACTCTTCGGAGCCGACAGCAAATCAAGCACCAGCAACAAGGATGAGCTTGAGGATGTCTATCCGGATCTTCTGCCGGAACCCTATGATCCTGATGAATATCCAGCATGGACTAAGAAGCTCCGACGTGCCACAGTTGTCTTTGTAGGAAGTTACCCGTTGTCGGTATTCTTCACCAAACTGGGAATGGATCTATACACTTGGGGCTATCATAACTTCGATTCTGAATATTCCCCTGCCATTCTTGGCGGAGGCGGTGATAAAAGCCGAAAGATGACCACCAACGAAATCAAGAGGGTAACTCTGGCGGCGCTGGCTGTCTCCGGGGTAGTTACACTTGCTGACTTTGTCATCCAGGAGATAAAGGAGAACAAGAAGGCCAAGGCGGCCAAGGCAGCGGAAAAGAAATGGAAAAAATCCAACTGACAGTCGAAGCCTTGGAAGCCCCTGTCCGGGCTGACCGCTATATAGCTGAACATACCGATATAAGCCGCAGCCGTTTGAAAGGGGAGTGCACCCTTAAAGTCAATGGAAAGGATGCCAAACTTTCGAAGAATGTGTGGGAAGGGGATGTGATAACCCTTGAGATTGCCGAAATAAAGGGACCTGAGGATATCGAGCCCCAGAAGATGGATCTGGATATAATCTACGAAGATGATAATGTGATAGTGCTCAACAAGGAGCAGGGGATGGTGGTGCACCCTGCCGCAGGCAATTTCCAGGGAACTCTGGTGAACGGTCTCCTGGATTATGTCTCCGGCATCGAGGAAGAGTTTGATGACGATACAGTGCGCCCCGGTATTGTCCACCGGCTGGATAAGGATACGTCGGGGGTCATCATAATAGCCAAGAATCCCCAGACCCACGAATTTCTCTCCAGACAGTTCCGGGACAAGGTGACACGAAAAACCTACATTGCAATAGTGAGGGGGCGTCTTCCCAAGAAGCACGATATAATCGACACTTATCTGGCCCGGGACCGGCAGAACAGGAAGAAGTTCACTGTCCCGTCGGGGCCTAAAGGGAAGCAGGCAATAACAGAATATCAAGTGGAGAAAGAGTTTGGCAATTACACCTTCTTGAACCTTTATCCCCACACAGGCCGTACCCATCAGCTCCGGGTCCACATGCAGCACCTGAACGCCCCCATCCTGGGCGACCCCATCTATTCCCGGGCCGACAGCCAGTTCCCAGATGCCACTCTGATGCTGCATGCCGCAAGCCTTGAGATTTTTATTCCAGGGGTGGAGACCAAGATGATGTTCTGCGCCCCTATGCCGCAGCGTTTTAAAGAGGTGCTGGAAGCCCTTTCCGGTGGAGTTGCCAAGTGAAGCTTTACACCATATTCCAGCCCTACGAGGTGACCAATACCTATCTGCTGCATCAGGATGGGGAAAAGAATGCGGTTATTGTGGACCCTGGGCGTTTCGATCTGAACCTGCTGAACCTGGTGGAGGAGCATAATCTGTATATTTCCCATGTGCTCCTGACCCATTCCCACATAAACCATACCCATGGCATCCCGACCATTATGAAGATTTATGATGCCCAGATATACAGCATGAAAAGTTCAGTCTTCGGTTTTAAGACCAACCTTATTACTGCGGAGACCACTTTCAGCCTGCCGGGCATGGAGGTGCGGGCCATCCCGATGCCTGGCCATTCTGAAGATTCTGTCATTTATATAATAGAAAACATGCTGTTCACCGGGGACACTCTTATGGCTGGCTATACGGGACAGACTGCCGGCCTTTCGGAGCAGAAGGCCATGACTGCCCTTATCCGTCAGAAGATATTCGGCCTGAAGGGGGAATACCTCCTGCTGCCGGGGCATGGATCTCCGTCAACACTGAGCGCCGAAAAGAAGAGCAACCTGCTGCTTCAGGAATAATCAACTATAATTTTTTCTTATAACTTTTCCCACATTTCATCTCGTTTTCGTCTTAAATGTGCAAAATCTCCAACTAATTGATAATGTTTTGTTATCACTTTTTCCAATCTTATTATAAGATTTTATTATGAAAACCATAATGTTTCCTTGACAAAAGCATCAGTTGGGTTGAAATTGAATATAACAAATCTTTAGGAGGAAACTATGAAAAAGAGTTTAGTTGTTCTCTTCCTGATCCTTTGTATCTTACTAGTTTCTGAGACAGCATTTGCCAAAGGAAAATCAGAAGGAGATTTCAAGGCAGTAATGGGCAGTTCCAGCTTAGGTGGAACATGGTATTCCTGCGCTTGTAAGATCGGTGCAGTTGCAGAACAGTATGAAGGCCTTAATATCACAGTTCAGGCTACTGGTGGCGGAGCAGAGAACATCCGTCTCATGGCCCAGAACGAGGCTCAGCTTGGACTGGCAGAGCCAAGTATCGCTTCATATGCATATAATGCTACAAGCATTTTCCAGGGAGATCCGCACAAGGACATCCGCTTCATCACAGACTTGTATCCAAACGCTCTTTGCGCTATGGTAATGAAGTCTGGAGACATCAAGACCTTTGAAGATCTTAAGACCCCTGCAGGCGGAAAGAAGAAAGGCTTCTGCTTCGGTTCACCAGGCTCTGGGGACGAGCTGGTTTGGATCGAGGCTCTTTCTGGCTTCGGAATCACCAAGGACATGCTGGACTGGAGACCACTCTCCCACTCCGAGCGTGTAACAGCTTTCAAGGACCGCCAGCTTGAGTGCTTGGGCTATGCTACTGCACAGCCATCAGGTTCAATCATGGAGGCATCTGCTCAGACACCTATCCGTCTGCTGGCTATCGGCGGCAAAGACCGGGAAAAGATTCTGAAGGACTATCCATGGTATGATCCGTACACAATCAAGGCAGGAATGTACAATGGCGTTGACCAGGATGTCGAGACCATCAGTATCGGTGGCTATGTAATCGTAAACAAGGATGTTCCAGAGGAATTTGTTTACAAGATTCTCAAGGCTATGTACAGCAAGGAAGGACTTGCACAGGTTCAGGGTGTATCCGCAGGAACAAAGGCTGTGAGCCTGGAGACTGCTCTCGGCGGAAACAAGGATGGAAAGATTCTTCCATTCCACCCAGGTGCTACTAAGTTCTACAAAGAGATGGGCATGATTAAGTAATAAGTTGCCTTATGGGTGACCATAAGGCGATTTAATAAAAACTATAACGGAAGTTTATTTAGGAGGCAGAAAGAATGGGAAAGAAATTATTTGTACTGGGAGCAGGTAATATTTGCGGCTGGTCTCTCAGAACTGTTTCAAAGCTTACAGATAAGAGTCTTTTCGAGAAAATCACTATCGGTGACATCAATGTAGAGGGCGCCAACAAGCTGAAGGATGAGCTCAAGGACCCAAGAATTGATGTAGTGAAAGTTGATATTGTCAATGACGAGGCAGGTGCTATTGAGAAAATCAAAGGCTATGACCTGGTTATGGACGGAACCAAGATCAGTCTGAACGGAATCTCCACAAGAGTTATCCTCAAGGCTGGCTGTGATGGAATCAACCTGAACGGAATCGGCGCAGAGTATCAGTACAGCGACGGTTTCAAGGAAATCGGCAAGATTATGGTTCCTGGCTTCGGAATGACCCCAGGTATGACAGATGCAATGGTACAGGCCGGATCAAAGCTGCTCGACAAGATTGATACAGTAAGAATCAGCCACTGTGCATACAGACCGATCGCTTATTCTCCTTCCATCTTCGAGACAACATCCATGGAGTACGATCCTGAGGATCCAGGAAGAATGGTATATGAGGATGGCGAATATAAGCATGTTCCTCCATTTGCCCGGGAAAGACTTATCCCATCTCCTGCCCCCTATGGAGTAACTCCACAGTATATCATCCCGCATGCTGAGACCAGAACTGCAAAGCAGTGGCTCTGCAAGATCGGCAAGGAACCAAGACTCATCGAGGTTAGAGGAACATGGCCACAGAAGAACATGAGACTCATCAAGGCTCTCTATGAATGGGGTATCATGCAGAATGACACCTTCATCTGCGACGGCAAAGAGATGAAGATCATGGACGTACTGGGTCAGTACCTGTATCAGAAGGAAGTAGGACATGTGACCGATTTCTACGGCTACTGCCTCTATATCCAGATGCTGGGCGAGCGGAACGGAAAGAAGTATGAGGAAGTTTATTATCATACACACCCAACTTCTGACGGAAGCGTACCAGGATGGGAAGGACTCAATGCATACATCAGGAACGTAGGTACACCGATGGGTGCAGGTGCAATCCTCATTGCACAGGGCAAGAGCCATGGAACAGGCTGTGTAGTTCCAGAAGAGGCATTTGACTGCGAGGATGTATTCAGGATCTGTGAAGAGACCGGAATAAAGGTACACCATACCGAACGGGAAATTCCAGATTATAACTATTAACTTTTTCTCTCTAAAAATATAGGGCGGGTATGATAGCTTCGTATCCGCCTTTTTTTCTGAAGAAAGTATTTGCAAAAAATATATAAATAATGTTATTATACTAAAAGGGGAGGAACAATGTCTAAGATTCTGAGTGTCGGTATCGATATCGGCACTACTACAACTCAAGTTATTTTCAGCCGTATCACAATAGACAACACAGCCTCCTATTTCACAGTTCCCCGCATATCTGTCCTTGATAAGGAAATCATCTACCAGAGCCCTGTTTTCTTCACTCCCCTGAAACAGCAGGTGTTCATAGACGGCGACAAGGTCAGGGACATAGTTGCAGCCGAGTTCCAGAAGGCGGGCTTCCAGCCTTCCCAGGTGGATACCGGTGCAGTGATAATCACAGGCGAGGCCGCCAGGAAGGAGAACTCCAAGACAGTGCTGGATACGCTCTCGGACTTTGCCGGCGACTTTGTGGTCTCCACTGCAGGGCCAGACCTTGAGTCTGTCATCTCCGGCAAGGGAAGCGGAGCTTATCAGTACAGCATAGACAACCTGTGCACCGTGGTGAACCTGGACATCGGCGGTGGAACCACCAACATAGCCCTGTTCGACAGCGGCAAAGTCACAGCCAAGACCTGCTACGACATCGGCGGCCGCCTGATCAGGCTGGACAAGGATGGCACAATCCAGTACATAGCCCCCTCGGCCCAGCTTATTGCAGACCAGATCGGAGCCAGAATTGCAGTCGGAAGCAAAGGCGATGTAAGCACTCTGTCCCGGATTACCGATGCTATGGCCGATATTCTGGCCCAGTCGGTGGGCCTTAAGGAGTTTACGCCCTTGGCCGAGGGTGTGCGGACCAGGACCAGCAGCAAGGATATGCTGAGGCAGCCTATAGAGCGGATATGTTTCTCGGGCGGCGTGGCAGACTGTGTAAAGAGCACCTCGGATGACCTGTTTGCCTTCGGCGATATCGGTATTCTCCTGGGCCGCTCCATCCGCAGCAACCCTTACTTCGCAAAAGCCCGCCAGATAGAGGCAAGTCAGACTATAAGGGCCACAGTTGTAGGTGCAGGCACCTACACCATGAACCTGTCGGGCAGCACCATCTACTATTCCAGAGGCATCTTCCCCCTCAAGAACACACCTGTGTACAAGCTGCCGGCCAATGTGGAAGAAGCTATATTCAAGGGCGAGGGACAGCCTCTTATGGAAGGGCTTGAATGGTTCATGTCCCAGTCCAGCTCAAGCCAGATAATACTGGCAGTGAAGGGGCCACACAACCCCACATTCCAGACTCTGGAACTGGCTGCAGGCTGCCTTGTGAAGTGTGCAGAGACTGTATTGCCAGCTGATGCCCCCCTCATTGTCATTTCGGAAGAGGATATTGCAAAAGCTCTTGGTATAGCCATGAGCAATGCCTCGGATAAAAAACGGAAAATTGCCTCCATCGACAGCGTAAGCGTTGAGGATGGAGATTACTTAGATATCGGGAGCCCTCTTATGGACGGGCTTGTGGTTCCAGTCATCGTGAAGACACTGCTTTTCGGATAAGGGGATAGATGTGAGACTGAGTACTGTTTTAGCTGGAAAAAGCTTCGAGTTCAAATCTATCAAGGAAGTGCTGGCAAAGGCCAACGAGGCCAAGTCGGGGGATCAGCTGGCAGGCATCGCCGCAACCTCGGACCTGGAGCGGGTGGCGGCCAAGGCCGTGTTAAGCCGCCTTCTGGTGCGGGACCTGCGGGAGAATCCGGTGGTCTCCTATGAAGATGACGAGGTGACCCGGATTAATCAGGATTCCATAGTGCCGGAGGTTTACGACGGCATCAAGAACTGGAGCATTGCAGAGCTCCGGGAATACATACTTGACTATAAGACCACCGAGGATGACATAAGGCGGCTTTCAAACGGCCTTACCGCAGAGGTGGTGGCAGGTGTGTGCAAGCTCATGAGCAACCTGGATCTGGTCTACGGTGCCAACAAGGTGCGTGTCACAGCCACCTGCAACACCACCATAGGCAGACGGGGCTGCCTATCCACCCGCCTCCAGCCCAACCACTCCACCGACGACGTGGACGGCATAACAGCCTCCCTCTTCGAGGGGCTTTCATACGGCTGCGGCGATGCCCTCCTGGGCCTCAACCCTGTGAACGACACAGTATCAAGCCTGGCTGCCATTCTGGAGCGGTTTGACGAAGTAAAGAACAGGTTCGAGATTCCAACACAGATTTGTGTACTGGGCCATATAACCACTCAGATAGAAGCAGTAAAGCGGGGCGCCCCCTGCGACATGATATTCCAGTCCATAGCCGGCAGCCAGAAGGGCAACAGCGCCTTCGGCTTCAGTGCCGACACAGTGCGGGAGGCCCAGGCTCTCCTTAAGGACAAGGGAACAGCAAAAGGTCCTAATGTTATGTACTTCGAGACAGGACAGGGAAGCGAGCTCTCCTCCGACGCCCACTACGGCGCCGACCAGGTGACTATGGAGTCCCGGTGCTACGCCTTTGCAAGGGAGTTCAAGCCTTTCATGGTCAACACCGTTGTAGGCTTCATCGGACCGGAATACCTGTACGACAGCCGCCAGGTTATCAGGGCAGGCCTTGAGGACCACTTCATGGGCAAGCTCTCCGGCATCCCCATGGGCTGCGACTGCTGCTACACCAACCATATGATGGCAGACCAGAACGATATTGAGAACCTGGCCATCCTTCTGGCAGGCGCAGGAGTAAACTATATTCTGGGTGTACCTACCAGCGACGATGTAATGCTCAACTATCAGACCAACGCATATCACGATTCCCAGGCAGTGCGGGAGATCCTGGGCTTAAGGCCTATAAAGGAATTCGAACAGTGGCTTGAGAAGATGGGCATAATGGAAAACGGAAAACTTACAGACAGGGCAGGAGATCCTACAATTTTCTCCAATCCAAGGAGCTAGAGATGGAAAGAGATGAATTAGTTGCCCTGATTACAGAAGAAGTTATAGCTCAGCTTAAGAAGGCAGGCTGGAAAGCTCCTGACAAACCTGTTCCGCCACCTTTTGCTCCACAGGAAAAGGCTGAGAAGAAAGAGCTTCCTCCAGATTTCGATATCGCATCAGAAGAAGTGAAGAAGATTCCTCTTCTGGAGAACCCTATAGACCCCACCGAGCTGTCCCACATGAAAAAGCGGACCACCGCCCGGATCGGCGTAGGCAAGTGCGGCGCCCGGCTCAACACCCAGACCATGCTCACCCTCAGGGCAGACCATGCGAAGGCAAGGGATGCTGTCATGAAGGATGTGGATGAGAACCTCCTTAAGAGTATGAACCTTTTCAGCGTGAAGACCCAGTGCGACACCAAGGATATATTCATCACCCGTCCAGACCTGGGACGCAGGCTGTCGGAGGAAGGGGTTGCCACCCTCAAGGAGAAGTGCGCCAAGAACCCAGATGTGCAGATTTATGCTGCCGACGGCCTCAGCTCCACAGCCATCAATGCCAACCTGGACAAGATCATGCCGGTGCTTATGAAAGGTCTTGAGAGCAAAGGGCTTACAGTGGGGACACCGTTCTTCATGAAGTACGGCCGTGTGGCTGCCGAGGACCAGGTGGCCGAGATTGTAGGTGCCAAAGTTGTGTGCGTCCTTATAGGGGAGCGGCCGGGCCTTGCCACATCGGAGAGCATGAGTGCATACATCGTGTACAATGCCCATGTAGGAATTCCTGAGTCCAAGCGCACAGTTGTTTCAAATATCCACAAGGATGGTCTTTCTGCCGTGGAGGCAGGAGCCTACATTGTGGAAGTCATAGAGAAGATACTGGCTGCCAAGGCCAGCGGTGTAGATCTGGTCAAGTGAGGAGAGAATGAAGGGAGAACCGATTCAGACCAACATATTGAGTGTCAACATCATCCCAAATGTGAACCCGTATCTGGCAAAGGAGCTTAAGCTTCCAGAAGGGCATATCAGTCTGGGGCTCATCTCCACTGACTGCGATGATGTCTCCTATGTTGCCCTTGATGAGGCAACCAAGAAGGCACGGGTGGAAGTAGTATACGCCAGAAGCCTTTATGCCGGCTCCTCCAATGCAAGCACCAAGTTGGCAGGAGAATTCCTTGGCATCATATCCGGGGACAGCCCTTCCGAAGTCCGGAGTGGACTGGAGGCTGCCGTGAACTTTATAAAGAACGAGGCTCACTTCTACACAGCCAACGATGATGGTTCCATCGTCTACTTTGCCCAGTGCATTTCCCGTACCGGAAGCTACCTTTCCAAGGGAGCAGGAGTGCCGGAGGGAACAGCCATGGCATACCTGATTGCACCTCCGATGGAAGCAATCATGGGACTGGATGCAGCCATCAAGGTGGCAGAAGTGACAATGAATGCTTTTTATGGACCGCCGACAGAGACCAACTTTGCCGGAGGACTTTTGACCGGTGACCAGGCAGCCTGCAAGGCAGCCTGTCAGGCATTTGCAGATGCAGTATGTGCAGTTGCCGAGAAACCGATACGCTATTGAGCAGGGGGATGCAGATGGACAGAGATTTACAGTCGATACAGGAAGTCAGAGATCTGGTTGCGAAGGCTAAGGCAGCCCAGGCAGAGCTGGCCGAGTTCAGCCAGGAGAAGATAGATAAAATCTGCGAGGCTATAGCCATAGAAGGTGCCAAGAATGCAGAGCGCCTTGCCAAGATGGCCAGCGAAGAGACCGGCTTCGGCGTATGGCAGGACAAGATTCTCAAGAATATCCTTGGAAGCACCCTTACCTGGGAGGCTATCAAGAACATCAGGACTGTGGGAATCATCAAGGATGACAAGGAGAAACACCTAATGGAAGTTGCAGTCCCAATGGGAGTTGTAGCAGCCCTGATTCCTTCCACAAACCCCACCTCCACAGTGATGTACAAGAGCATGATCTCAATCAAGGCGGGGAACTCCATAGTCATCAGCCCGCACCCAAATGCAAAGAACTGTATCCTTGAGACATATAAGATAGTAGCCCAGGCAGCAAAGAGCGCCGGTGCCCCGGACGGCATAGTGCAGTGTGTCACAATCCCGTCCCCGGAGGGAACATCAGCACTCCTTAAGCACAAGGATGTAGGCATAATCCTGGCCACCGGCGGCGAAGCCATGGTGCGGGCCGCATACAGCTCCGGCCACCCCGCCCTGGGTGTGGGCCCTGGAAACGGCCCGTCCTACATCGAGAAATCAGCCGACATCAAGGAGGCTGTGCGCCGGATCTTCGAGAGCAAGACCTTCGACAACGGCACAATCTGCGCATCGGAGCAGAGCATTGTCACTGAGGAATGCATAAAGGACCAGGTTATAGCCGAGGTCAAGAGACAGGGGGGCTACTTCCTGAGTCCAGAGGAATCGGACAAGCTGGGCCGTTTCATCATGCGGGCCAACGGCACCATGAACCCGGCTATCGTAGGCCGCAGCGCCAAGGTTATCGCCGAGAAGGTGGGCCTCTCTATTCCAGAGGGAACACGCATCCTTATCTCACCCCAGACAACCGTAGGCAAGGATAATCCATATTCACGGGAAAAGCTGTGTCCTATCCTGGCCTTCTATGTGGAGAAGGACTGGGAAAGCGCATGCGAGCGCTGTATGGCAATCCTCCATAACGAGGGAGTGGGTCACACCATGACTATCCACAGCCAGGATGAGAGTGTGATCAAGGAATTTGCACTTAAGAAGCCAGTATCAAGGCTTCTGGTGAATACAAACGGATCTCTGGGCGGCGTAGGTGCCACCACAGGTCTGGCTCCAGCCCTTACACTGGGATGCGGAGCAATGGGTGGCAGTGCCACATCGGACAACGTAGGACCTCTCAACCTGATCAACATCAAGCGGGTGGCCTACGGAATAAAGGAGCTTGCAGACCTGCGGGGCGACAAGCCTGCACCTGCACCGGTACAGAAGCCGGCAGCACCAAAGGCTGCTCCGGAGACAGCATCGGAGGCAAAGGGAGCAAGCATGCTGACAAAGGAAGATATCGAGCGGATCACCCGGTCGATCTTAGCAAAATTGCAATAAAAAATGAATGTAAATACAGGAGGAGAAGATGGCAAATTTACAGGCATTGGGAATGGTTGAGACAAAAGGACTTGTAGGCTCAATCGAGGCAGCAGATGCAATGGTTAAGGCTGCGAATGTACGGCTTATCGGCAAGGTACATGTAGGCGGCGGACTTGTAACTGTAATGGTACGGGGAGATGTAGGTGCTGTTAAGTCAGCAACCGATGCAGGTGCAGCAGCAGCATCCAGAGTAGGAGAGCTGGTGAGCGTACATGTAATCCCAAGACCACACGAAGAAGTAGAATACATTCTTCCTAAGCTTGAGATGTAAGAGAAGGCGGTGACCTTTGAGACGCAAAGTGCTTTCAGATGTGGAGCTGCGTTCCCGCCATGCCGAAGACGAAGTGATCAAGGTGGAAAAGGATACTGTAATAACTCCTGCCGCCATGGATTATATCCGTCAGCATGGAATAGAGCTTGAGACTGGGGAAAAGAAGCAGGAGACCATGACTGTCTCCAAGATTCCTGTCAAGGAAGGAAAGTTCACATACGTGGACTACGAGACAGGTGAGGAGCTTGATCATAAGCCCGAGGAGATGACACATCTCTGGGGTAACAAACTTGTTTCAAAGACCCATCCCCGCATTGCCTTCAGGGGAGCTTTGGATTCCCTTATGGCAGAGGTGATGTGGACCCAGACCATAGCTGTGGAGGAACACTATTCCGCTGTTTGTGCAGACCTGGAAGAGGTGCTTCTGCTGCTCCGTAAGGTTATGTCAGCCGAGGTGAGGGATGTTCCTCTGGAGAAGCTTGTCCTCTTGGGTATGGACAGCGCAAGGATGCGCCAGATAACCCACCATATGAGGGATGAGCTTAAGATGGATCATCCTGTGCCAAGCTATAAATTTGGAAAGATGTGTACGGCGCTGAACCGGCTGAGAACCTGTGTGCGTGCGGCAGAATTAGCTGCTGCAAGAGCCTTCTACGAGGGCAAGAAGTGCACCCGGGTGGACATAGTGGAGACTATGAACCGGCTCTCAAGCTGCATCTATATCATGTACTGCAAGGTTATCGGAAAGATTTATCAGGTGGACAAATGAACTACTACAGCGAGAAGGATATTCGGGACATTGTGGCCAAGGTGGTCAACTCTTCTCTGGGTGCCGCTGAGAGCAAGCCCAAGGCTGCTGACAGCAATGAAGGCATTCTGGTTGAGGTATCGGCACGGCATGTGCACCTTACTGTGGAGGATGTTGAGAAACTGTTCGGCAAGGGCTATCGGCTTACTCCCAAGAAGATGCTGAGCCAGCCCGGGGAATTCCTCTCCAACGAGCGGGTTCGGCTGGTCACTGACAAGGGCTTCATGCAGAATGTAGCGGTGCTGGGACCGGAACGTAAACGCACCCAGGTGGAGCTTTCTGCCACCGACGCAAAGTCATTGGGTGTGAATATTCCTGTGCGTCTTTCCGGGGATCTGGATGGCTCTGGCGATATGCTTATCATAGGCAAAGAGGGGAGCATCTGTGCAAAGGAATGCGCCATCATTGCCCAGGCCCATATCCACATGACCACAGAGGATGCCCAGAAATATCAGGTCAAGGATGGACAACGTATGAGTGTCCAGCTTGCATCGGACCGCCCTGTGGTGCTTGAGAATGTGATAGCCCGGGTCAAGGATAAATCAAAGGCTTTCCTGGCCATGCACATCGATTTCGACGAGGCAAACGCAGCCTGTGTCAATGACGGCACAAAAGCGTTCATAGTAAAACGGTGGTGAATATGTCAGAAATGAGTATTGACGATATTGTTACATTGATCACAAAGCAGGTGATGGATACTATTGCCCAGAAAAAGCAGGCAGCAGGTGCTGCAGATTGCCAGGGCGAAGCCTGCGTTGAATCAGTGCGTAAGAAAGTGCTGCTGGTAGGTCCCAAGGATCCACTCCCGGAGGGGATCCTGACCGGTGCCGCAATATACGACATAGAGGATTTCAAGGCAGAGAGAAATGTGCTCAAGTATGATCAGGTGATCATAACCAAGCTTTCCCTTGATCAGCTTTCCGACGCAGCAAACGGCAGGACCGGCGACCCGGTTGCCAATGCCATAATCTATGCCCTCCTTGAGGGAGTGGATGTGCTTATGACAGGCTGTGCCCTGTGCTACCGCAAGTTTGCAGGAAAGGGAAGCAGCGCTTTCTACAACATGTATGAGCAGTTTGCAAAGAAGCTCCAGATCTACGGTGTAAAGCTTCTGGACAGCAACCTGCAGCTCAAGGTTCAGCAGGCAGTTCCTCCCAAGTATCCTTCAAAGCCAGCAGTTGCCCATATGCCGGTATTCCCGGCTCAGGACAGCAGGCTTATAACCGAGTCCGACGCCCTTAAGCTGGCGGCCGGTGCAAAGGATCAGGTGACACTCCCCGCAGGCTCAATCCTTACCCCATTGGCCAAGGATGTGTTTACCCGGGCTAAGCTCAAGGTGGTTCTGGAATGAAGATCTGCAGAGTGATCGGCCATGTGTGGGCCACAAAGAAGGAAGAGCGGCTTGAGGGCCTCAAGCTCATGGTAGTCCAGGAGGACGAGCCGGGAAAGAGCAATAAAGAGGTCTTCGTAGCGGCAGATACAGTATGTGCTGGAATCGGCGACCAGATCATAGTGGTCTCCGGCTCTACAGCCCGCAAGGTGTTTGGACGGGACGATATGCCTGTTGATGAGGCTATTGTCGCAATTATTGATAATCTTGAGATTGGACAGGAAACTAAATGAGCCTGAAGGATAAAGTGAGAGATGCAGGTGTCGCCGGATGCGGCGGTGCCGGATTCCCGACTGCGGTAAAACTGGGCGGTACCTATGAATATCTCATAGTGAACGGTGTTGAATGTGAGCCTCTTCTCCGCACCGACCGCTATATCATGCGTACCTTTGCAGACCGTGTGGTCTCTGCCGTGAGTGCTGTGCAGAAGGAGCTGGCTATTCCCAATGCAGTCATTGCTCTTAAGCACAACTATACAGAGGAGATCGAAAGTCTTGAGAAAGCCATAAAGGCAGCAGGGGCATCGATCAAAATCCATCAGCTTGAAAGCTTCTATCCAGCAGGGGACGAACAGACCCTGGTCTACGAGGTCACCGGCCGCATTGTGCCGCCAGGTGGCATCCCCGGCAAAGTTGGGGCTGTTGTAGACAATGTGGGAACCATGCTGGCAATCCAGGATGCCCTTGAAAATATTCCATTTACCCATAAGTACCTGACAGTGAACGGCGATGTGGCAAAACCGGCTGTTCTCAGAGTGCCTGTGGGAACCAGCTTTGCCAAGTGCCTGGAGCTGGCCGGCGGCACACTGAACGACAAGTTCGTGCTGGTGTCAGGCGGCCCGGCTATGGGACGTATCATAAAGCAGGAGAACCTGGACAGGGAATTTGTGACCAAGACCACATCCGGTATTCTGGTGCTGCCGGCCGACGGCTACCACGCAGGGTATCAGGATATGAACCCGCTGCATATGCTGAGCCGGGCAAGGTCGGCCTGCATCCAGTGCTCCTTCTGTACCCAGCTGTGCCCCCGCTCGCTTCTGGGTCATCCCCTCCATCCTCATAAGATCATGCGCCGCATGGCGGTGTCCGCCGATATCAATTCAGTTCTGGATGACCCAGAAATACAGGCGGCACAGCTGTGCTGCGAGTGCGGCGTCTGCGAGATCTACGCCTGCCCCATGGGGCTCCAGCCCCGGCGGATCAACGGCCTGATCAAGCGGGAAATGGCTGCGCAGAAGCTTAAATACAACGCCGGGGACATAGAGCTGGCGGCAAATGCAGAGAGGGAGAACCGGAAGGCTCCTTCCAAGAAGCTGGCAGGCCGCATGGGCCTTGCCTCCTACTACGACGCCGACATCAAGAACTTTATTGAATACCAGGCCGACCAGGTCAGCATCCCGCTCAAGATGGCAGTGGGAGCTCCCTGCGTTCCATGTATCAAGAAAGGGGATAAGGTTAAGGCCGGTGACGTAATAGCAAAGGTTCCGGAGAATGCACTTGGAGCTCAGATCCATGCCAGCATTGATGGCAGGATTGAGTCCATTGACGATAAAATCACTATTGTAAAGGAATGACGATATGAACGATGCAGTTGGTTTTCTTGAGCTTAACAGTATAGCCAGAGGGGTGGAGGCTACCGATATCCTCCTTAAGACTGCAGATGTGCGCCTTATTTTCGCCAAGGCCAGCTGTCCAGGAAAATACTATATCCTCTTCACCGGCGAGGTGGCTGCAGTGCGCTCCTCCATGGAGGCGGGAGTGGCCAAAGGCGGCGAGAATGTGGTGGATACCTGCGTCATTCCGAATATACATCCTCAGGTGGTGAAAGCAGTCAACATGACAGCTTATCCCGAGGTCATGGAAGCGGTAGGTGTCATGGAGTTCTACTCTGTAACCGCCTCAGTCTACAGCGCCGATGCAGCAGTGAAGGCTGCCGATGTGGAGCTGGTGGATGTGCGGCTTGGAACAGGAATAGGCGGCAAGTCCTTTGTGGTCCTTACCGGTGACGTGGCTGCAGTCCGTTCTGCAGTGGACGCAGGTATCCACACCCCCAACGCCGAAGGTATGCTTATTTCCCATGTTGTTATTCCACATCCCCACCCGGAACTGATACAGAGCTTATATTAATATGGAAAAGAACATAGAATTTCAGGATAAACAGCGGATAATCCAGGAATTTGTCCCTGGAAAACAGATAACTCTGGCCCATATAATAGCCAATCCTGACCCATCCCTCTTCAAGAAGCTGGGTGTGCTGGGAGAGCGGAGCGGTGCCCTGGGCATCATGACCATCACCCCCAGCGAGGGAGCCATCATAGGCGCCGATGTGGCATCCAAGCATGGCAGCATCGAGGTTGTGTTCGTGGACCGGTTCAACGGCTCCCTCATCATAAACGGCGATGTGGCCGATGTGGAGTCTGCCATAAGGGCAGTGATGGCTGTCCTCTGCGACAGCATGCACTTTGCCGGAGTGAACATCACCAAGACATGAAAAAACTCCTTATGATAGGCACTGTCTCCTGCGGCAAGACCACTCTTAGCCAGTACCTGAGCGGCATGGACTTAGTCTACAAGAAGACCCAGGCTTTGGATGTCATCGGCACTGCCATCGACACCCCGGGGGAATACCTGGAGCACCGGGCCTATATGCGCAACCTCATGGTTCTATCCGCCGATGTGGACTATGTCCTCTTCCTCATGGACCCCACCCAGGAGCGCTTCATGTATTCCCCGGGCCACTCTGCCTCATTCCCTGTCCCGGTCATCGGGGTAGTCACCAAGATAGACATAGCAACTCCAAAGCAGATAGCCGATGCCCGGGAAATGCTGGAAATCACTGGAGCCAATCCCATCTTCAACATCAGCTCTTATACCGGCGAAGGTATCCCGGAGCTCCTCAAATACATGGGCTGAAAAATTTCCCTTGCTTTTTCTATAACTATACCTTATAATTCTTATTATGAATCTTTATCATCTCAAGACTTTCTACTATATAGCTAAATATAAAAGCTATACTAGGGCCGCACAGGAGCTGTGTGTCACCCAGCCTGCGGTGACCCGTCAGATCCAGGAGCTGGAGAACACCCACAACCTGGTGCTCTTCAATAAAATCGGGAAAAAGATTGTCCTTACCGATGCAGGTGAGGCACTCTATGCTCTGGCCGAGAAGATATTTGACCTTGAGACCCAGGTGGAGGAGAGCATCCGGGATTTCCAGTCCCAGAACAAGGGGCGGATTGACATAGTATCCTGCGAGACCTTTGCCGCCTACTACCTGCCATCCCTCCTGGAACTGTTCTACAAGAAGTTCCCCGACATATTCCTCTCTGTCATGACCAAGCTGGACGGCAAGGTGATAGAGAGCACAGCAAATCTGGACAGCGACATAGGATTCACATCCAGGCAGATCCCTCATCCCAAGCTGACAACCAAGGAGTTCCTCACCGAGGAGCTCATATTCATAGCAAGCCCTGACAACTCCCTGGCAAAGAAAGGGACAATAGACATCTGGGAGCTGAACCATGTCCCCATCATACTCCACGAGCCTGGCTGCGGAACCTGGAAGATATTCAAGGAGTTCATCCAGCGCCATCACCTGCATACCAAGGATGTAGGTGAGTTCACCAACAACTCGGCCATAGTGAACCTGGTGAAGCGGAACCTGGGGCTTTCCCTCATCTCCAAGAATGTTGTGAGGGAGGAGCTTAAGAGCGGAGCCCTGGCAGAAGTGACAGTGGCAGGAGAAGAGTTCCACCGCCGGTATTACATCAACTATTACAACGAAAAATATTTTACCAAGACTCTGGCCGATTTTGTGGCCATGGCCACAAGCTGGGCGGCCGACTATATGAATGAACTCTAAAATATTGTAATTATAAGTATTTTATTATAACTATTGCCTTTTTCCCCTTAATATTATAGAATTTTACCCAAATAATTACGCTGCGAGAGGTTCTATTTATGGAAGTTCAAGTTAAGGAATTGATTGATAAGATCAAGACAGACGGTATTAAAAGTGCCGAGGACAAAGCTGCGCAGATTATAAAAGAAGCGCAGGCTAAAGCGGAAACCATTCTTGCAAATGCCAAGAAAGAGGCTTCAGCAATCATTGCAGATGCAGACGACAAAGCTGCAAGAAGCAAGATTTCTGGAGAAGAGGCAATCAAGCAGGCTGGAAGAGACCTGGTTCTCAACATCCGCGAGAAGATTACTGCACTCTATAACGGCATTCTCCAGAATGAAGTTAAAGGTGCTATGGACGAGAAGCTGATCGGCGAAGTAATCGTTAAGCTGATCTCTTCCTGGAAGGATGAGGATGCTGATGTTACAGTTCTTGTTTCCGAGAAGGATGCAAAGGCTGTGGAGCAGGTTCTCATGAACAAACTTGCTGACAAGGTTAAGAAGGGCCTGACTGTCAAGCCATCAAAGGCAATTGAAGCTGGCTTCAAGATTGAATTGAAAGATGGTTCTGCTTATCTCGATTGCTCAGACGAAGGCATAGTAGAATTATTATCTGATTTCCTCAACCCAAGACTTGCAAACCTGCTGTCTGAGGGAAACAAAAAAGCGGAGGCATAAGCCTTGGCAAATCAATACTACTATACTGTTTCTTCATTACCTATGCTCATGTGGGATTCTGACAAGTTCATGACAGAGAGCGAATTCCTGTATGCCTGCGAGTCCACAGTGGCTGAGAAAGACTTTGAGACACTCAAAGCATCGCTGCTTATTCCTGTTCAGGGAGCTGCAGTTTCCAACCCTGTGCTTAAGAGCTGGTACGACTGGGAAAACACACTTCGGAGCGAGTTGGTCAAACTCAGAGCAGCAAAGAAGGGAACAGATGCTGAGAAATACATCAGCGATAATCCTGGCGA
>JAEEGK010003338.1_pt1 | contig 40060 bp, 37 predicted proteins | sample 8958771 | NCBI WGS metagenome assembly JAEEGK01 (sample SAMN16246547, study PRJNA631951) | gut metagenome | biome: gut microbiome; feature: rumen; material: SC-attached | host: Bos | place: Iran: Karaj | collected 2018-10
AGCCCTGCGGAAATGCTGCCGCCGGGTGAATCGATGTACATCTCGATCGGACCGGTGCCCTGAGAATCCAGATAGAGCAGCTGAGCGTTCACACTCATCGCCAGCTCCGAGGTGATGGGGCCCTGTACTATTACTATACCCTGGTTAAGCAAAGTAGAGAAGATGTCACTGTATGCTTCCCCATTAAATTTTACTGTAGGTATTATCATTCAAGTTCATCCTTTCTGTAAACACCGGCTCTGAATCAGAGCCGCACGTGCGGCCCTGATTCATGCCGTATAACCTTATTTTATTATGTTACCCTATGAGGCTTATCACACGTGCTGCACGTCCCGAACGCGTCTGTTCCATCTTCCTGAGGGATGCGATAGCACTGCGCACGTCAGACGCTGTCATAGTCTTCAGCTCCTCTTCAGATACTTCGTCCAGATTTCTGCCATCCATGATGCCCGAGTGCAGACGCATTGCTTCCGCCAGCAAACTCTTGCCTTCCCTCGCGTTACCGAACGAAGGATCCTGCGTCCTCTCCGAGAAGTATGCCGCCACGTCAAACTTCAATGCAGGCACTTCCGCTTCGTCAAATACGTATCCGGCATTCGCGCACTGCTTCATGAAGATATCGGACATCTGTGCCCCGTCATACGAGGGGAAATCGATGACCGTTGCTATGCGGCTCTTGATTCCGGGGTTAGAGTTGAGAAACGTCTTCATGAGGTTGTCAGACTCTCCGGAAGATGATCCGCCGTACCCGGCAAAAATGTAGAACTTGTCGTTTTTCTCGGACGCTTCCGAAAGAAGCATGCACAACTCTGCAAGTGCTTCGGATGCATAGGGTGATCTGTGCTCAGCACTCTGTCCGAGTGAGTAACACTCATCGACCATAAGCACGTCAGCATTGTCAGCAAGTGCGCGGACTTTGGCGCTCGTCTGTCCGACGTATCCGGCTTGCAAACCACTTCCGCTAACAACTGTAAAGCGTCTCCCGGGCAGTAAGGACTCCTCAAAGAGAATGTCAGACAGTGCCTGTCCTATCGTGGACTTACCTACTCCGGGAGGTCCCGCGAAGAGAACTGCGGTGATCGGTTCACATTTGAGTCCGCGCTTCCTGCGGGCCTTGTTGAGCTTCATTGCGTTCACGAGCGCTCTGATCTCCTGCTTGGTGGACTCCATACCTTCAAGCGAGTTAAGAAGATCCCATCCGCGCAGTCTGGTACTCTCGCCGGTGTTCAGACGTCCGAGAAGTTTGAATACCTCCATGCTCAGTTCTTTGGACTCTCTCTTGGTGGCCTCGCGCAGGAGCAAGTCATTGAGGAACGTAGCCCTTAAGTCGCTCATCGACTTATTGAGACGCTGTATGAACTCCTTACGGGGGAACTCTGTAGGGATCGAAAGGCCGTGAACATCGCAAAGCCCCTCAAAGACTGTCTCGTAATAAGCCGCATCATCCGCAGGTGCAATATCTACCGCAGACGCATTGTACTTGACCATGGCAAGAAGGGACGCCGAACTTCCTGAAGGTGAATAATCATCATCGTCCGACTTAAAGCTCGCATCAGGCTCAAACGTAAGCACAAAGATGTGTCTTTTGTTATGGATAACCCTGCCTATAGCGTCACTGAGCATCTCTTCATTCATGTAGAATCCGTTTGTCATGTTGAGGATGATCATAGAACCGCAGTGTTCCATAAAATAAGGTGTCTTAGGTGTCGCATTTCCCACCCCGGTTAATGTCATGTCACCGAGTCCGAATCCGACATCCGGCTTATTGAAGAGCAGATCATCGAGAATAGCAACAGGAATAACATTGGCAATACTGGGTTCTTCCGTGGGATCGTAATTCTCCAGTTCGAATTCGTCCGGATCCGTATAGATCTCATTTACAGCGATATTCTCCTTTGCGTTCTGCTTGATCGCCAGATACGATGCCGCCTGAAGTCCGAATTCCATCTTTGTGGTTCTGATGAAGATCACCTGACTTCTTAAGTCGGTCTCCGTCATTTTCATAAGAGGTTTAAAGGGATACGCGCCCTTATCGATATCATGCTCAAGTGTGTTGTAAGCACATATCCTCGGGAGCACTACCGCCTGTCTTAATGTACCGTCCGCCCCCCACGCACGCCTCTTATCAACAGAAAGAAGAGTAATGTTCTCATCGCTCCTGACATTGAAATCACAGGGGAGTGTGAGCTCTTCCTCGGTCCAATAAAACGGATCTTCGATGGGTTCGTCAAAGTCCTTCCCTTTATCCTTATACTCCTGTATCATCCTGTAGATATAGTTCGCCTCAAGAGTCCTGTTGAACTCTTCTTCTGTGGTATTCGCGCGAAGCCTGCCGACATCCGTAAGCGCCCACACTGACTGGTCAAGAAGGATCTCGTTCTCTGCATCGCCTTCCTTCTCGAGTGCGATCAGGGTCTCAAGAGTCTTCTTGCTGTTTGCCTTCTCGGTCACTGCAAAATTGGTCTTGCTTGCAATGTCCGCGAGTGAGCGGTACTCACCCTTCTCATCCTGCGCAAGAATGCCGCGAACGACATCCATGCGCTGCGCAAGGTCATCTTCCTTGCTAGCAATATAGGTTTTCTTTGCCATATGCCTTACTCCTTTTTTTATTTTTCACAGCGAAACGGATCGCTGCCCTGTTCCTTGTTGCCGTTGTCGTAAAAGCGGTGTGTCTCCGGATCAATCCTGAAGCTAACTGTGTTTCTTATGGGCAGCACGCCGCCCTTTTCGATGATGAACTCCGCGATGCCCTTGTCCTTGCTGCAGGAGTCGTAATACTCATCCCTGTACAGGAAACCCGCTATATCCACCCCGCTGTCTCTCGCGATATTCATGTCCCCGCATCCGATCATAGGTCTGTGGTCGGCCCTTTTCGTCTCAACCTGTTTTCCGACCTTATACGTTAGGATGACCGCAACATTCTTTCTTTGTGCAATGTCCTTCAGGCAGTAGCAGGCATGTCTGGCAGGGCTTAAGACCTTATCCTTGTAACAGCCGAGATCAAGCCCCCTGAAACTGTCTATGATCACCACCTCTGTCCCCTTAAGGTCTCCGTCGAGCTTGGCCTCGATATCCGCGGGAGTGACACCGTAACCGTTCTCTATTGAGATGTTTCCGTTGCACATTTTCCCGGCCGCCTCATCGAAGCGTTCCTGTTCATAAGGCCTCAACTCTCGAAGACGGATCATTTTCTGGGGAACCGCCGCAGCTATCCCGATCAGATGCTCTGCAAGAATATCCTCCCTTCCGGGCGGGCGGTCACCCCAGAAATATGCAACCTTCTTAGTCTGTCCGAAGGCCAGCCTCCCGACAATATTGAGGCATAACGATGTAAGCCCCATCTTAGGCCTCGCACCGATCATCATGACATCCCCTTTTCTAAAGTTCACCTCCTTATCCAGCTCCGCAAATCCCGTCTTGATCTGCTCTTTGCGGATCCTCACCGTTTCTTTCAGTACATCTGCCTGTTTCGCGTCAAGTATCATCATTACCGGCGACCTCTTTTCTCCTGATCGCTTCGGCGACTATGCCGTCGGCCGGGGCGAACATGATTCCGTCGAAATCATCAACGGTAATCCATTTCGCGTTCAAATGCTCAGTAAGCGTGATACTGTCCGAGATTAGCCTGCAGGCGAACACCTGCATATGCAGGTGGAACGTCGGATAGTCATAGTCGATCGTATCGATCAGCTCTCCGACCTCGATCTCCGCCTTAAGTTACTCGCGTATCTCGCGCCTTACCGCATCCTCTGCCGCCTCTCCGGCTTCGATCTTCCCACCCGGGAATTCATAGAAGCCTTTAAGATCTCCATGATCGCGCTGCGCGGTGAAGAACTCTTTCCGTCCGTTCATGCCGTTCCTTTCGATCGCAGCAGCCACCACATCGATGCATGTTTTCTCATTACTCATACAGTTACCTCCTTATTCTCTTTAAGTTCCTGCAGGTATCTCTTGATCAATTCGTAATCACTTGCCAGGAACTTATTCTTTTCATTGATAAGATCAACGAGTGCTTCGTAACCTTCTATGGAACTTTTAATTACCTTTCCGATAAAGTTAATATCCGTTCTTCCGGGTTCCTTAACCGGGTCCACTTTTTCGTCCCCAAATATCCCCCAGATAGGCTCCCCAAGCCAGATCCCGCCATGGTATCTCACCCAGTCTTCGATGAGAAACTTGCCGTCTATGGTTAGCCTTTTCTCCGATGCGTTTACTATCCTGTGCAGGTAGGCTTCCCAGAAGGGACCGCCGTCAAAATAGACGTATTCGAGATTTTTACAGCCCTCAAAGCAATCATTTAAGCCCTGGTTCTGAATATAGTCTTCACAGGTAAAAATGCAGTTGCTGGGTCCCGTTTCGAGATAGAGGCGTTTAAGGTTACTGCAGTCTTTAAACATAGCTCTAAAGTCTGTCTTATCAAGCCATCCCCGCTCTTCTGCCACCGGGAACTTAACTCCTCTCATGTCGATCTCTTCCACGGTACAGTTCTTAGTAAAAAGGTATTCAACATTGCTGCAATCTCTCAGATCCCAGCCGGATATATCGATCCGTTTCGCATCACTGTACGAGAAGGTATTGTATAATTGAACCACATTAAAGGGTGCTTCCGGCTTTACATCATCCCCGAGACCCGTTCTGAGCCTGAAGTATCCGTAACCTACCTCATCAGAATGTCCGAAATTCATCTTCCTTTCGTACATCCCGGCCGGCAGCACGACAAGGTTCAAGCGTTCATTGCGGAAATCCACGTCCGCGCCGCTGTGTATGACACGGCTCCTATCTTCGAAGGCCACTTCATAACCCGGATTGCGCTGTCCGAATCTGGTGCAGTTCTCGTCAGTCCAGGTGGAAGGATCTTCAAGAACTAAGCCACACTCCGCGAGCTTACAAATCTTCTCCTCTCTGTCGCATTCACCAAACCTCTTCGGAGATACTCTGTTCATTGCCTCAGCACTCATTCTGTTCTCCTCTCTTTCCAAAAGAAAAAGAGGCTATCCGGCAAAGGTTCATCACCTGTACCGTATAGCCCCTATGGCTGTCTCCCGAAGCCCGATCGCTCCGGTCATATTTAATTACCGTTGTGTTACTGAAGCCTTGTTCTGCCGTGTTCACAGATAGTCTGCTTCCTGACTGTCATGACCTTGATCCCGCCGTTGGGAGCACATCTGATCTCGACATCGTTACCCTTTTCGATCTCAGTTGCGATCATATCGGCATTTTGGATCAGCTGTTCTTTTAACAACTCACCTTTCTTGCTCATACGCTCACCTCTCACTTCATCTCCACCGGCCGGCCCGTGCTTTGATGATATGACTATAGCAGGTTTTTTCGGATTTTTAAATTCGCAAAATAGATGAAATTATTCCGGAGAAAACCGGGTTTTTGAGTTGTCAGACAATAGCATATGCCACACATATGGAACAATGTGTCATACTGTCTGTCCAAGACATGAGCACTTCCCTTTTGTACAAAATGCCGAAGCGGTAATCGTACAAGATTAAAAACTTCTTAACGCCTTTAAAATCAAGGCTTCCGGGCCTTTCGACCGCACTAGGATAATAGCAGGTGGCCGCCGTGCTGTCAAGGGGGTAATCTGAGAAATCGGATTCGTTTTAATTCTTTTTCTTGATTTTTCGCCTTCAATATTCATAAACGTGTTGATTTTTCGCAGCGTTCATGTTATAATTTTACAAATTCGAGCAGCAGTTACACGTTTCATGGACATAATAACATCCGGTGCGCTCATTATCGTGTATTTTTGCGGTTTTTGGTTGTATTTGCCGCATATAATCACTATAATGTATATGTAGATTTATTTTCTCCGTTACGGAACTTGTGTCGGTGCCGAATTGTATTATCGTAAGATGATGCATCTTATGTGTAAGGGAATTCACGATGGATGAGAAACAGCAGAAAAGACGTAAATATCTCTCCGAAATCGCCAAGCAGCTCTCCTGGCTGACGCAGCTCGGGTTGTCGCTCATCACACCCATCCTGCTCTGCATACTGGGCTGCGTGTTTTTATGCAATAAAACCGGTGTTGGCGAGTGGATCTTCATTCCGGGCTTCATACTCGGACTCGGCGCCTCGTTTATGACAGGATACAAGTTTTTCCTGTCGGAGTCAGCAAAGAGCAAAAAAGATAAGGACAAGCGCAAGGTCGGCTTCAACCGCCACACCTGAGCGGGTCCGGAGGAGTACAGATCATTTATGTTACAGCCCGCAGTTAAAAAAGAAACAAGGAACGTTCTCATCATCACAGTCATCGGCGTAGCGCTGATGCTGATCGTTTTTACGATATTGCATCTGATAATCCCCGATAAGGTCCCGCTCGATTATAAGGTTTTCCTCGGCGGTATCTGCGGAGGCGCGGTCGCGTTCCTGAACTTCTTCCTGATGGCCCTGACGGTCCAGAAGGTCGCATCGATGGAGGACCGCGATCAGGCGACCAGGATGATGCGTCTCAGCTATTCGCGCAGGCTCGGCATCCAGTGCATCTGGATCGTAGTCGCGATATTCGCTCCCTGCTTTAACGCAGCGGCAGGCATCTTCCCCATTTTCTTCCCGAGCATCGGCATTAAGATCTACGGCATTTTCCGCAAGGATCTTAAGACCCCTGCCGTTCCCGCATCCGATACGGACAGCACTCCCGCGGCACAGCCTTCCGATACGGAGTCTGACGGACAGGGAAGCGTTTAATCTTCGTAATTAATTAGTTTTCATAATTAATTAGATATATCTATTTTCTAGGACAGGAGGTGAAGTACTGGTAAATGGACAAACTAAGTATTACAGGCCCCAAAATCCGATTTGAGATCCCGTATGATTTTCCTCTGCTCGGGCGGATAAGGATCACGGACACACTGATCATCAGCTGGGTAGTCATGCTGATCATCACGCTGCTGTGCATCTGGCTGACCAGAGGGCTCAAAGTCGAAAAGATCTCAAAGAAGCAGGCGTTTGCCGAAATGCTCGTTGAGATGGCGGATAAGTTTGTAATAGGCAATATGGGTGAGAAGTTCGCCTACATGGTACCGTTTGTCGCCGCATTGTTCGCGACGAGCCTCGTATCCAATCTGATCAGCCTGTTCGGCGTCTGGAGCCCTACGGCCGATCTGAACACCGAGGCGGCATGGGCGATCGTAGTATTCATTATGATCACCAGACAAAAGATCAAGGCGAACGGCCTCGGCGGTTATCTGAAAGGATTTACCGAACCTATTGTCATCATGACCCCTTTTAATATGCTCTCCGAGCTGTCGACGCCGATCAGTATGGCCGGCCGTCATTTCGGAAACATCTTATCCGGTGTCGTAATCAACGGCCTGATGTACACAGCGCTTGCCGTAGCAAGCTCAAAGCTGCTCGGGCTTCTGCCCGGCGCCGTGGGAGCACTGCTCTCACAGATTCCGATCCTGGATGTCGGTATTCCGGCTATCCTTTCGGTTTACTTCGACTGGTTCACCGGCGTCATGCAGGCATTTATCTTCTGCATGCTGACCACGATGTATATCGCCAACGCGGCCGAAGCATGATTTTGGTAATAATTTAAACACATCATTTTTAGGAGGATTTATTTTATGGAAATACTGGCAAAAGGTATTGCACTTGCAGGTTGTGGAATCGGAGCGGGACTTGCTCTTATCGCAGGTATCGGCCCCGGTATCGGTGAAGGAAATGCGGTTGCAAAGGCTCTTGAAGCTATCGGACGTCAGCCCGAGTGCAAGGGTGATGTTACCTCTACCATGATCCTGGGCTGCGCGATCGCAGAGACAACAGGTATCTACGGTTTCGTTACCGGTATGCTTCTGATCTTCGTTGCGCCCGGTATGTTCCTCAACCGCCTCGGATGATGAGCCTCAACGGTAACTTAGAATCATCGCATTTATAGAGGAGGTTTAGGACGTGTTATTCAACATACCGTTTTTAGCAGAGACTGCTACGCAGGATCTGGTTTCGGTCGCTCCGTGGACCTTTATCGCGCAGATCTGTAACTTATTCATTCAGATGCTTCTCATTAAAAAGTTCCTCTTCAAGCCCATCCGCGAGATGCTCGCGAAGCGCCAGGAGCTTGCGGACGAAAAGATCCGCAAAGCCGAGGCCGATCAGGTTGCCGCTGAGGAGCTGAAGAGCAGCTATGAAAAGAACATGCAGCAGGCAAAAGACAAGGCGGGCGAGATCTTAGCCACCGCCCAGAAGAACGCCGCCACTCAGAGCGACGAGATCATCAGGGCAGCAAACGAGCAGGCCATCGCCATGAAGTCAAAAGCCGAAGCTGATATCGCTCAGGAGCGCCGCAAGGCCGTTAACGAGCTGAAAGGCGAGATCGGAAGCATGGCAATGGAGATTGCCGGCAAGGTTATCGAGCGCGAGATCAGCGAGAAGGATCACGCAAAACTGATCGACGAATTTATTGAAAATGTAGGAAAGGCATAATGTTTATGCCGGCACAAGAGTGCAGAAGGAGCAAATACTATGACAGAGCGTGCAGGAGTATACGGAGGCAGCTTGTATGACCTCGCTGCCGAAGAACAGCTCACTGAACCCATCATGAAGGATTTGCTTGAGGTCCGCGAGATTTTCAGAGAAAACCAGGATTACTTACGACTCTTAAGCGAACCCTCCATCAAAAGAGAAGAACGCATCGGCCTGATAGAGAAGGCGTTCGGCACGGCTTGTGAAAGATATTTTGTGAGCTTTTTGAAGCTCTTATGCGACCGCGGGATGCTCGGTGAATACGAAGGCTGCGCGGAAGCATACAAGAAGCGCTACAATGCGGATCACAATATCGCAGAAGCAGTTGTTACCAGCGCCGTTGCGCTTAGCGACGGACAGCTGAGCAGCCTTGAGAAAAAACTCGGCGAGATGAGCGGAAAGACCGTTTCCCTCACCCAGAAGATCGACCCCAAGGTACTCGCAGGCATTAAGGTAGAGCTCGAAGGAAAGCAGCTTGACGGAACCGTTCTCGGACGTCTCTCCGGCATGTCCAGGAAGCTCGACGAAATAATAATTTAAGGATGGAATGGACTTATGCAATTAAAACCCGAAGAAATATCCCAAGTCATCCGCAGTCAGATAAAATACTATGAGAATTCGATCCGTCAGGACGAGACCGGTACCGTACTTAACGTCGGTGACGGTATCGCACGCGCCAGCGGCCTGATCAACGCCATGGCGGGCGAGCTGCTCGAATTTGAAGACGGAAGCTTCGGTATGGCCCAGAACCTCGAAGAAAACAGCGTTTCCGTAGTATTGTTCGGCTCAGGTGAAAATATTGCTGAAGGGCAGACAGTAAAGCGTACCGGCAAGGTCGTTTCCGTACCGGTCGGCGAAGCATTGATCGGACGTGTCGTTAACGCGCTCGGACAGCCCATCGACGGCGCAGGTCCCATCGCGACGACCGAGTTCCGCGCCATCGAGAGCAAGGCTCCCGGCATCTGCGAAAGACAGTCGGTTTTCGAGCCCCTTCAGACAGGTATTAAGGCTATCGACTCCATGATCCCCATCGGACGCGGACAGAGAGAGCTGATCATCGGTGACCGTCAGACAGGTAAGACTACCATCGCCACCGATACCATCATCAACCAGAGAGACAAGAACTGTATCTGTATCTACGTTGCCATCGGACAGAAGCGTTCGACAGTTGCGACGCTGGTTGAGAACCTTCAGAAAAACCACGCCATGGACTACACCATCGTTGTAGCCGCAAGTGCTTCGGAGGCAGCGCCTCTCCAGTACATTGCTCCTTACTCGGGCTGTGCCATGGGCGAATATTTCATGAACAAGGGAAAGCACGTCCTCGTTATCTACGATGACCTGAGTAAGCATGCGGTTGCGTACCGCGCACTTTCTCTGCTTATCCGTCGTCCGCCCGGACGTGAGGCTTATCCCGGCGATGTATTCTATCTCCACTCGAGACTTCTTGAACGTGCCGCTAAGCTCGACGAGGCACACGGAGGCGGATCGCTTACCGCCCTTCCCGTTATCGAGACGCAGGCAGGCGACGTTTCGGCATACATCCCGACAAACGTTATTTCCATTACAGACGGCCAGATCTTCCTTGAGACAGAGCTCTTCCACTCGGGCGTTATGCCTGCGGTTAACCCCGGTATCTCGGTTTCCCGAGTTGGCGGCAACGCTCAGATCAAAGCCATGAAAAAGGTAGCCGGTACCCTGAAGCTCATCTATTCACAGTACCGCGAGCTGCAGAGCTTCGCACAGTTCGGTTCCGACCTCGATGCCGATACAAAGGCACGTCTGGATCAGGGTGCGCGAATCGTTGAAGTGCTCAAGCAGGATCAGAATTCTCCCGTTCCGGTTGAGAAGCAGATCGCCATCATTTATGCCGTTACAAAGAACATCCTTTCCAAGGTAGCCGTAGAAGACATCCGCGCTTATGAGGCCGGACTCTACACCTTCCTTGATACCGATCCCGACGGAGCAGCCTTCATGGAGGCAGTCCGCACATCGGGCAAGCTCGAGGCCGATACCGAGGAGCATCTGAAGAAGGCCCTCGAAACCTATACGGAAAAGTTCCTCGATCAGAAAAAAGACAAATAATACAGGAGGATAACCAATGGCTGCAAACATGAAAGCGGTTAAGCTGCGCATCAAAAGCGTGCAGAGCACGATGCAGATAACCAAAGCTATGGAACTTGTGGCATCCTCCAAACTGCGCAGAGCAAAAGAGCGTTCCGACAACTGCCGTCCCTATTTTAAGGAGCTGTTCGGCACCTTAAAGGGCATCGCCGAGGGCAATACGGATTTCCAGTCCGTTTACTCTTCGGTTCCCGCACAGGAAAAGGTCTGCTACGTTGTCATCGCCGGTGACAGAGGTTTGGCCGGCGGCTACAACTCAAACCTGTTCAAATGTGTCGACGCCGAGACAGTCGGACGTGATTTTGAGGTTCTTCCCATCGGTAAAAAGTCTCTCGATTATTTCAAACGCCATAAGGCAGAGATCCTGACCGAGAATTTTGCCGAAGTTGCTTCGATAGGTGTGGGCGACTGTTTCGAGATCGCCAACATCCTCTGCAAGGAGTTCAAGAATCAGACCTTCGGCAGCATCAAGCTTGTTTATACCGAGTTTGTTTCAATGCTGTCGCAGCAGCCTCACTGCATCCCCGTTCTCCCGATCTCCGATCTGGACGACGACGGACAGGATGAGCCCGTAAGAGACCTGATCCTCTATGAACCCGACAGTATCGAAGTTTTTGACGCGATCGTGCCCGAATACGTGGCCGGCGTCATCTACGGCGCGGTATGCGACTCCATCGCGAGTGAGCAGGCTGCCAGAAGAACCGCCATGGAATCCGCGACGAGCAATGCGGAAGAGATGATCAACACCCTCAACCTGCATTACAACCGTGCGCGTCAGGCCAGCATTACGCAGGAGATCACCGAGATTGTCGGAGGTGCGGAAGGAGTTTAAGCTTCTTCCAGAAGATACGAAATATTTTTTAAGGAGAGTTGACTTATGGACAAACACATTGGCCATGTAGTGCAGGTTACCGGACCCGTACTTGATATCAAGTTCAAGCCCGATGAACTCCCTGCCCTCTTAAACGCCATTGAGATCAATCTTAACGGTGCCAGGCTTGTTGCCGAAGTTGCTCAGCAGATCGGAGATAATACGGTACGTTGTATCGCCATGAATTCCACAGACGGTATGGTCCGCGGCATCGAGGCCGTTGACACCGGTGAGCCCATCAAGGTTCCCGTCGGTGAGGCCTGCCTCGGACGTGTATTCAATCTGCTCGGTGAACCCGTTGACAATGAGCCCGCTCCCACTACCGAGGAGCGCTGGTCGATCCATCGTCCCGCGCCTTCATACGAAGAGCAGGCATCCGCTACCGAGATTCTTGAGACCGGTATCAAAGTCGTTGACCTCATCTGCCCTTACGCAAAGGGTGGTAAGGTAGGTCTGTTCGGCGGTGCCGGCGTAGGTAAAACAGTTCTTATCCAGGAGCTTATCCACAACGTAGCCACAGAGCACGGCGGATACTCCGTTTTCACCGGTGTAGGTGAGCGTACCCGTGAGGGTAACGATATGTACAACGAAATGAAGGAGTCGGGCGTTATCGACAAGACCGCGTTAGTCTACGGTCAGATGAACGAGCCCCCGGGAGCGCGTATGCGTGTTGCTCTTTCGGGACTTACGATGGCCGAATACTTCCGTGATGTACAGAATCAGGACGTGCTCCTCTTCATCGATAACATCTTCCGTTTCACGCAGGCAGGCTCCGAGGTTTCGACACTGCTCGGACGTATGCCTTCGGCCGTAGGTTATCAGCCTACACTGGCAACGGATATGGGTACTCTTCAGGAGCGTATCACTTCGACCCGCAAGGGCTCGATCACATCGATCCAGGCTGTTTACGTGCCTGCGGACGACTTAACCGACCCCGCTCCCGCCACAACATTCACACACCTTGACGCGACCACGGTTCTTTCGCGTGATATCGCCAGCATGGGTATCTACCCTGCTGTTGATCCTCTTGATTCGACCAGCCGTGTTCTTTCACCCGAGGTTGTAGGTAAGGAGCATTACGAGATCGCCCGTTCCGTACAGAAGGTTCTGCAGCGTTATAAGGAATTACAGGATATCATCGCCATCATGGGTATGGACGAGCTTTCCGAAGACGACAAGCTCACCGTTAACCGTGCGCGTAAGGTTCAGCGTTTCCTGTCACAGAGCTTCTCGGTTGCGGAGCAGTTTACCGGTATGCCCGGTAAGTACGTGCCGTTAAAAGAGACGCTCCGCGGCTTCAGGATGATCCTTGACGGTCAGTGCGACGACATCCCCGAGAGCTGCTTCCTGATGGCCGGAACTATCGACGACGTTTTTGAAAAAGCAAAGAAGCAGTAAGGAAGGAGGTCCCTGATGAAGACTTTTCCCTTACGGATAGGCACTCCCGACGGTCTGCTCTTTGACGGTGAAGTCGAGCGCGTTAAGTGCCGCTCCATCACGGGCGATCTGGCGATCCTTGCGGGACACTGCAATTACGTTACCGCGCTCGGTATGGGCGAAGCCTATATCGTCCTCGAGGACGGTACGCGCAGAAGCGCCGCCTGCATCGGCGGTATGCTCTCCGTAATGAACGGATCATGCCATCTCCTTGCAACCACATGGGAGTTTAAGGAAGATATCGATCTCGAGCGCGCAAAGGCTTCCAAGGCCAAGGCTGAGGAAATCCTCGCAAAGCCCGACATCGACGAAAAGACAAAGACTCTCGCGGAGGCAAAACTCCGGAGAGCACAGATCCGAATAGGCGTAGCCGAAGAATAAAACGAGAACCCTGCCCGTGATCGCGGGCAGGGTTTTTTGCTATTCCTTTTTCGCTGCCTTTTTACTATAATAGATTTAAACTCAGGCAAACGATCTTGATCAAGGGTGGTGAGGCATTATGGATATAAATGACATGAAATTATACAGGCGCCGTTTTATTCCCGACGAGCTCACGTTTCTCGCGGACGACGAGATACTTCACTTTGACGATGAGCTTCTCGTGACCAGATGGAAATCCCTGCATCCGCGCACAGATTTTGTCGGCGGCGTTTCTGTTTTTTTCCTGAAAGAAGGCTGGAAGGTCAGCAAGATCCTCGACCGCGACGGCAATATACTGCACTGGTACTGCGACATTATCGACATAGTGCGCAACGAGGAAGAAAACTCGCTTACTTACGAGGATCTGCTCTTTGACGTGGTAGTCTCCCCGTCCGGCAGGATCAAGGTCCTCGACTGCGACGAGGCGGCACTTGCCTTTGAACAGGGTCTTATAACAAAAGAACAGCTCATATACGCCCTCAAGGCCATGCATGAGCTGCTCGAAGTGATATATCATTCGCGCTTTGACCGCCTGCAGGCAGTCTTAGACTCCTACGATAAGTAAGACAAGACATGGGGACGGTTCTCAGACACGGGGACGGTTCTTCTGTCTGCGAACTAAGGCAGACAGAAGAACCGTCCCCGTGTCTGAGAACCGTCCCCGTGTCTTCGATTATGTCAGTCCTGACCCGTAAACAGCTCTTTTATGATCAGTTTTTTATTATCCTGATACATAGTGTATGCTTTACCTTCATATACACCGAAAAAACGGTTCGGCCTGGTACTGTTCTCGTTCATATCAAGTTGTTCCAGCCCCGTTACCTTGTTTTCATCCGATACTTTTCCGGCACTCACCTCTCCCGACAAATAGCCGTTATCTGCGTCAACGTTGAGTTTAATAAGGATGCAGTAAAGGTATCCGGAATCATATGCCTGAAACTCTGCCATACTGTCCGTGTCTCCCTCTATATCCCATCGATGCTCACCATATCTTATCGTCAGAGTGGTCTCATTTTTCCTTTCGGTTGCTATGCCCGAGGAGATCAGCCGCATATCCGTATCTTCTATTACCAGTGCATAGTGTCCTCCTTTTTTGTTCAATGCCGGTTTGCCTTCCGACGTCACATAAAACCTGTCAAATTCATCGGCATTTATTTTTTCCGGAAAGGGGATTACTGTTTCTGTATTAAACTCCTTGTCCATTATAAACACTTTGCCGGCGCCGTTATATGAGTCAAATATGTAAAACCGTGAACCACAGGCCAGAATATCCTTTGCATAGCTTAGCTCTGACAAGCTGTAATATAGTGTTTTATCACGGTTTTTGCAGATTACCCTTTGCCTCATCGTATCCAGTACATAAACTGCTCCGTCGCATACCGTAAAGCTTTCGGCGCCATAATTTCTGTCATTTCCGACCAGATATCCGACTTCATTGTCTTCCACACTCAGTGACAGCATAGCTCCGTCTCCGGCGATGTATTTCTTTCCGATCAGAGCTCCGAGTAAACACATTATAGCAGCAAAAAAACCAACAGTGCCGCCCACAACCAGTTTATTCCTCTTCATTTTTCATCTCTTCGCTTTCCGAACTGAAAATGACCTTGACCGATGTACCCTGTCCGAGTACGCTGTAAATATCTATCCGGGCATCATGCAGCTCTGCTATACTCTTAGCTATAGATAAGCCCAGTCCTGTTCCTCCCGTATTCCTAGAGCGATTTTTATCCACTCTGTAGAATCTCTCAAAAACCTTACCGCATTCCTCTGCAGGTATGCCTATCCCCGTGTCCTGTATAAGCAGTACGGGGCTGCCCTCATTCCGGTATAGCCTGATCGATATGCTTCCGCCTCTTCTATTGTACTTAATGGAATTTTCCATAATATTTTGAACCATTTCAAGAAGCAGGCCCGGATTTCCCAATACTCTTATTTTTTCGGGCTCATAAGAAATGCTTACATCAGTTTGTTCTGCGAGATGTCTAAGGTTATCTATACATTGCCTAACAATAGCATCTAATTCAATTCTGTTGAATTTATGCCCATCTTTTTGTCCCAACGCAGAAAGCGTCAAAGTATCATTTACGATCGAATTCATCCGCTCCGCGTTTCTGCTTATTTCCATTGCCCATTTTCGTTCTTCGGAGCCTGACATCAGCTTGCCCTCAAGCATCTGGCTGTAACCGCTGATTATCGTCAGCGGTGTTTTCAACTCGTGTGAAACATTGTCCGTAAACTCTTGTTGTGTTTTTTCAAAGCGTATTATTTCTTCGTATTGCGACCGGATCTTATCCGTATACGGTTTTAATTCCATATATGGGGTTTCTATGTTGGAAATATCCAAAGACTCGGCTGTTCTGATGATCGGCTCAACCAGACGTTTTGTGAGCAGACCCGACAGCGGAATACAGATTGCGGCTACCGATAAAGATGCAATGATTGATGCAGGCAGTGCGGATAGGATCATTTTCCTGATCGTTTTTATTCTTGTTGCTGCCCGCACGAATGACCCATCGTTCTGGCGCACAGAATAGTACAGAAAAACCGAATCAAGCTCGGCGGAATACCGTATTGCTTCTCCGGTACCCTTTTCCATCGCCTCAACTATTTCCTGCCGGCTTATATGATCATCCAGCAATCCGGGCGAGGCAAAATTATCGTACAGAACTTTTCCATTCGGACTTATCCACGACAGACGCACTATATCATTAGCATATAGCAGATTCCTAGATTGCTCCCCTGCTTCTTCCATAGAGAAATACCCGGAGCCTGCAATAACTAATGCTGTTTGCGCAAGAACTCCTCTTATTTCTTCATTTGTATTTTTATAAGTTAAAACCGTCCCCAAAACAGTCATGGCTGTAACCGTCACAACCACTATAATAAACATACTGATAAAAATCCGCTTCCTCACTGCATTTCACCCTATCATCACAAATGCAAACAGATGTTAAGCTCCACCGATATTATCTATTTTTCTACTCCATTGAGTAACCAACATTCCTGTATGTTTTTATCCTATAGCCATAACTCCCCAGTTTTTTCCGTAATTGCTTAATATGTGCATCAAGCGTGCGGGATTCGATTACGCAGTCAAGTCCCCATACATTTTCAAGAATGGTATCCCTTTTTAATACAATTCCGGTATTAAGTACAAGATACTTAAGCAGTTCGTACTCCTTGTATGACAGTTCGATTGTTTTTCCGTCAAGAATGACCTGCCTTCTATACTCATCAATGATCATCTCATCCAATTGGAGAGTATCGTATTTCTTCTGTGACTCGGTTCTTCTGAGTACAGCATTAACCCTTGACACAAGTTCAAGTATCGAAAACGGCTTCTTTATATAATCATCAGCCCCATCATCAAGCGCCCTGACCGTATCAATCTCTGCGCTCTTTGCTGTCACCATGATCACAGGAATTTTACGTGTTTCAGTGTTTTTGCGCACTTTTCGCAATATCTCCGTGCCATTACTGTCAGGCAGCATGATATCAAGCAGGATCAGTTCCGGTTTTTGAGTTGACAATGCCTTAAAAAAATCCAGCGCGCATCCGAAAGTATATACAGAATGCCCTTCTTTTTCGAGTGCATATCTTTCTATATCGCAAATGCTTTCTTCATCCTCAACTATATAAATAAATGACATCCTGCTTCTCCCCCCCCCCGCCTGCCGCAAAAATACAATCCGGATAGTCACTTAGCGTTCATTAACAATTCAGAGTAGATATCGTTATAGATCCAACATGCATGCGGGTTACCGCTATACGTATAAAAGATCCACCCGTTATTGCCCTTGCTGTCTTTGATCTGAAAACAGTCTTTTCCGTTTGTGCATATTACTTCAACATCACCCTGTATCAGGTTGCACATTTCCGAATCCTTTGATGCTTCGGAATATACCCGGCAGTCCTCAGACAAAACATATTGACAATTATCACCGGTTATCGGGAAAACTTGCCCGTCAACAACAGACAGCATCCTGTCGCCTTTCCTTTTTTCCCCATCCGCCATCAGAAGATCAGTCTGCAATTCCACCATTTCGTATTGTATGTCTCTGATCGTGTATTCCGCCAGTCCGAAGCATGTTTCTGCTTTTGACAGATATGCACTTCCTTGCTCGTCGTAATAAAATATCACGTCATCAAGTTCTCCGTCGTCATACTTATATGCGCGGAACGTCTGTATAAACCCGTTAGGAGACTGTTCCGACAATTCCGCTACAACAATATGCAAAACATCCTGCTTATATCCCTTAGCCAGATATGCGATAAAAGCATTTTTCGCCTTATCGTTCTTATCCAGATCAATGATTCTGAAGCTCAGCAGATCATATGTCCAACTGTACCCTCCGTATTTATCAAATGGGTAAAACACCTCATCCCCTATTTTAAACCCATCGGTATCTTTACGGACTGTTACATCGAAGACACCGTCTTCATCATAATCAACCTCTGCCTTGTTATCAGCTTCTGTTGTACTATCGATCAAATCCATTACACGGATAGAAAACCAGCCTTCGTATGGGTTCTTTTCAACAAATGCGTCGGATTCGCCAGATGCGTCGCCCTGTGCCTTCGGTTCAACAGATAACGTTTCAGACTCCTGCCTCCCTTGTTTGCCTCTTACTCCAAGGCAGCCGGTTGCAACGATCGCGGTTAACGCAAGCATTACAGATGCCTTTAGTATGCGCATAGTTTTCATCTCCTGTTTACCATCCGGTACGCATTACATATCCATTATTAAGATATTCAGATATATATTTTGTCCTATATGCTACTTTATCATCATAATCCGCAGGATTGTTTTCTTCGAGTATCACCATTTTCCCTTCAGACTGGTTTACCCAAAGGTAAAAAAGAACTGCATGATGTCCTGATTTAACCAGACAATCCATTGCCTGAAGACTATTCTGACTGCTTACTACGTTCAAATTGCTTGCCAGACCAGACGTATTCAGCTTGCTGCTTAACCCGTATACCGTACATACATAACCTGAACAGTCTAATCCCGCCGTACCTGTAACAAGTGTTCCATTTGCGCTTGAAACATTTCCCGCTACTTTATTAGAATTCATCAAAGATGAAAACGTAGGACATGAATATTGAGAGTCAAATCCTCCCCAGCAATACGGAATTCCGCTCATCGCCTTTGTCTGTCCATTATTCAGCTCACCGTTATTCTTTATGGTCAGTATATAGTCGGGTAATACGACATTGCTCATGTTCGCCGGGATTGTTGCATTAGCCAATCTCAGTGTCCAAGCAGTAGACAGCATGCTGTTTGCTCGATTTGTTGCTTCTGTACGCGTTGTCGATGCGCTGATTGTTTCCATTTGCGCTTCCATTCTGTTTTCGTATTCCAACGCCTCCTGCACAATCATATCCATATCAGACTTGAAGTAACATGATAAATACACTTCCTCAACTCTTGTCTCTTCCTCTGTAACGATCATTAAATAGCATTTGTTCCCATAAACAGTAAAGTATCTGTTGGCCAAGGCGGTCTTCTCATTTTTTTCTACTGCATACGCACCAAGATACGTACCCATGCTATCTACTGCCTCTATAGTAATTTCCCCGGCGAGCACAGAACAGTCAGGAACCATACGTACCCTCTGATAGTACATATTCCCATTATTCTCTAATAAATACCTGACGTACTCATTCTCACCAAACACGATACTCCATGAACTCTTTCCAGTTGCAACCGTAAGATTATTGTCATCCTTCCGTATATATTCTATTCCGGTTCTAACTAGCTTTGCTGAAGAGTCTTCAACGAGAACTGCGTATGAACTGTCGTTTCCTCTAATACATAATCTCTCATTCTCATTGATATAAAACGAGTTAAAAGCATCTGCATTTATTTCTTTCGGTAACTTCACCTCGTCAAGAAGAATGAAATTGCGCGTGTATTTTTGTACGCATCCGTAATCACCCCATGAATCAAATACGTAATAAAAGGAATCAAAATAGTATATGTCTTTGGGATAACGTACGTTTATCAACTCATGGACTGTTTCCTTGCCATTATAATCCCTTGTCAATACACGCTTGTTCAAGGTGTCAAGTATTACTATTCCCTCATCTGTTATGCAAAAACTTTCAGGGCCGTAATTCCTACTGTTTTCCGAAGAAAATCCAACTCCATTTTCCCCTGTTTTTAATAGCCAGATTGTTCTTGATATCTTTTCCTGCGCATTTCCCTGCTCAGCAAATGATGCTGACACAAGCGCCAAAGTCAGAACTACACAAATTCCCACAGTAATCATTTTTTTCCGCATAATAACACTCCTTTCAAATTGCGTTGTCTACTTCCCATTGTGTTCGCCGAACACAAGAACATGTTATAACGTAAATGTGAAATCTCAGGCAGTGTTAATGTGAATTCTGCGTAAATTTTTATTATGCGGTCCCGATGCAAATGCCGTCACAAAAATCCTTATGACATTTTTGCTATCCTTCGTACATGGTTCGCACCGTTTGAGAACTCCGTCTCGAGGAAAGTATCTACTATCTGCAGCGCCAGTCCTTCGCCGAGCACTCTTGCGCCCATGCAGAGCACATTTGCGTCGTTATGCTCGCGTGTTGCCTTTGCGCTGAAGCAGTTGTCGCAGAGCGCCGCTCTGATTTCCTTATGCCTGTTTGCCGCCATCGACATGCCGATACCGGTACCGCAGATAAGGATGCCCTTGTCCGCCTGACCCTTCATTACCGCCTGGCATACCGCCTCGGCGTAATCGGGATAATCGCATGACATCGAGCTGTAGGTCCCGTAATCGTTAAACGCGATCCCGAGGTCCTCGAGGTGCTGGATCACCGTCTGTTTCAATCCGTATCCCGCATGGTCACTTCCGATTGCTATCATAGTTCCTCCATTTCTTCTACACATGTAGAATATATCGTTTTCCGTGCATCACCCGATCATCGTCCGGTATGATGCTGCGGTTGGTCACACCTTTTCTATATGATACCCTGCGGCTTTTACGAGCCGGTTCATGATCGCCGCGCCGAGATTGTCTCCGGGGAAGCACTCGCCGAAGATATAGGGTATCTCCTTTGCGTCGAAATCCCTCAGCTTATCAAAAAGATTCGCGGCTATCGTCTCTTCGTTGTCGCGCGATCCCACAACCTCGATCAGCGCGTAAGGTTCACGCTTACTGCCGTTTCCTGTCCCGAGCACCGGCCATCTCCGGCTTATCTTTGCCACATAATCACCCGCAAACTCCTCACTCGCGAGTATGCCCACGACATAGCCCTCTTCGAGTTTTCTTTCGGTCGCGTCAAGTACCGCGTTCATCACATTCTCCGGCTCGCCCTCAAAGATCACGAGCTCGCCCTTCGGTGCGTAATGCCTGTATTTCATACCGGGCGCGCGCGCAACGATCGAATCGTTCCTCTCACGCTTTAAGACCGCCTTGTCATAGACGATGTCGGGAATGACGCCCTTAAGCATCTCTATCGTGATATATCCCGGACGCAGTATCTGCACCGGTTTCACGGTCAGATCGACGATCGTTGACTCCAGGCCGATATCCGATGAACCTCCGTCGATGATCATCTCTATCCTGCCGTTGAGGTCCTCGATAACATGCTCCGCCTTTGTGGTGCTGGGCCTGCCCGACGCATTGGCAGAGGGCGCCGCTATCGGCAGTCCCGTTTCCTGTATGAGCCTCCTTGCGATCGGGTGCGAAGGCATCCTTATCGCTACGGTATCGAGTCCGCCGGTGGTCTCCTTCGGTATGCAGTCCGCCTTTTTCATGATCATCGTGAGCGGGCCCGGCCAGAACTTATCCGCCAGCAGATAAGCCTCTTCGGGAACATCCACACACAGTTTTTCCAGTTCTTTGATATCCGCTATATGCACGATCAGCGGATTGTCCGACGGCCTGCCCTTGGCCGCGTATATCCTCGCTGAGGCCGTAGGGTCAAACGCGTCTCCGCCGAGCCCGTACACCGTCTCCGTAGGGAACGCGACGAGTTTGCCTTCCCTCAGCAATTCGGCTGCTTCCTTAAAATCCGCGGACGTCATATTTTCCGCATCTATTTTTTTGATAATCGTTTCCATTATTCCTTTTACTGCGTTCCTTTCAATGAGGCCCCGGTAAACCGGAACCTTCTCTCGTATAATTAAATACAGTATAACCCCTTTTCGTCAAAAAAGACAGTACCAATCGGCTGTTAACAGTGCCGCTTTAACAATTTACCTTGACAAATTCGTATACCTGTATTATTGTATACAATAACCAGTGAAATGTATATTTATTACAATTCAGACAGGAGGTCGACTGCCATGTCAACAACACGGGTAAGCACGCTTATATTAAATCCCAACACGCATCTGCTCGAGCAGGATCCTTATTCCTACCAGCTGCAGGATATCCCGGAGCCTGAGCTTTTCCGCGAGATTTACCCCTATACCGAGGTACCGAAGATCGCGTTCAACTACCGTAAGGTTCCGGCTGACATGCCCGAGGATATCTTCATCACCGACACGAGCTTCCGTGACGGCCAACAGTCGCGCACACCGTATACTACCGAGCAAATGGTTAATATTTATAAGATGCTCCACCGTCTTGGCGGCCCGAAGGGCATGATCCGTCAGACGGAGTTCTTCGTGTACTCGAAAAAGGACCGCGACGCAGCCGTAAAATGCATGGAGCTCGGCTATGAATTCCCCGAGATCACGACCTGGATCCGCGCTTCAAAGCAGGACTTTGAGCTGGCGAAGAACCTCGGCATCAAGGAGACCGGCGTGCTCGTATCCTGTTCCGACTATCATATTTTCAATAAGATGGGTCTTACCCGTCGTCAGGCACTCGACAAATACATGGGCATCATCAAGGAATGCATCGAGGCCGGCCTTCGTCCGCGCTGCCACTTTGAGGACCTTACACGCGCCGATTTCTACGGCTTCGTTATACCTTTCGCTACCGAGCTGCGCAAACTTTCCGACGAGAGCGGCATCCCGATCAAGATCCGTGCCTGCGACACGATGGGCTACGGTATCCCTTATCCCGGCGTATCGCTGCCGCGTTCGGTTTCCGGTATCATCTACGGTCTCAAGCACTACGCGGGTTTCCCGAGCGAGATGCTCGAGTGGCACGGACACAACGATTTCTATAAGGGTGTTGTAAATGCTACCACCGCCTGGATGTACGGCTGCGGCGCAGTCAACTGCTCGCTGCTCGGCATAGGCGAGCGTACGGGCAATGTCCCCGTTGAGGCCATGGTCATGGAGTACGCGTCCCTGCGCGGCACATTCAACGGCATGGATCCCCATGTCATCACCGAGATCGCGGACTATATCGTCAATGAGACCGGTTACGATCTGCCTCCGATGACTCCTTTCGTCGGCCGCAACTTCAACCTTACCCGTGCAGGCATCCACGCCGACGGCATGCTCAAGGACGAGGAGATCTACAACATCTTCGATACAGAGAAGATCCTCGGCCGCCCCGCTTCCGTTTCGGTTACCAATACATCAGGTCTTGCGGGCATCGCGTGCTGGATCAACAACCGCTACCATTTGAGCTTTGACAAGGCCATCAGCAAAAAGCACCCCGTAGTCGAAAAGATCAAAGCCTGGGTCGACAAGGAATACGAAGAAGGCCGTGTAACGCTGATCTCCGATCCCGAGATGATCGCGCAGGTCGAGCTCTACAAGGACGAGCTGATCGCGTCGGGTATCGATATTAAGTAATATCCGTCCCGACTATCATCAGACCTGCAGCTGCCCATTTATCAGACCGGGCAGCATATCTTACTTGTACGATATCAGAATGCCATGACAGAAATACTGACTTCATCCGAATCCGGGTCTCTGCGCGCACGCGTTTTCGCCGCGCTCGAGCAGGCCATCATCAACGGTGAATATAAAGAGGGCGACATGCTGAACGAGCTCCGTCTCACAAAGGAGCTCGGCGTCAGCCGTACGCCCATAAGAGAAGCCCTTACGCAGCTAGAGCTCGAAGGGCTTGTGAAGAATATCCAGAATAAAGGTGCCGTGGTCGTAGGCGTATCGCAAAAGGATATCGAGGACATCTACGCCATCCGTTTAAGGCTCGACGGGTTCGCTGCCCGCCTCGCCGCGGAGAATATCACGGACGAACAGCTCGACCGCCTCGAACAGGCCGTGGAGCTCCAGTCATTTTATGCGGAAAAGTCCGACACCGAAAATGTCAGACACTTCGATTCCGAGTTCCACAACGCCATCTACGAGGCTTCGAACAACCGCCCCCTCTGCGCCATGCTGAAAAGCTTCCACAATCAGATCCGCCGCGCGCGCGGCATATCTCTGGGAGTTTCCGGACGCAGCGCAAAGTCGATCGAGGAGCACCGCAGTATTTTTAAAGCGATAAAGGCACATGATGCGGACCGCGCGGAGCAGCTCATGACGGAGCACATCAGAAACGCGTTCGCGAATTTCAAAGGGAAGGCTTAACCCGTATCCCCCTAACGGAGTATGACAGCAGTATCATTTTATGCTATAATGATACTGCTTTTATTATTTATGTTTGCTGCTTTCGGCGCTATGCCGCTGTTTTTCGGGAGGTCATTATGGGATTCTTCAAAAAGATATTTAAAAAGCTCAAGCCGTCACCCATGAACAAGGTTTACGGCGGCCCCGAGTATTTCCGCAAAAAAGCCGGGACAAAATGTGTATATGCCGGTCCGGAATACTTCGAAAAAAAGAGAAAACAGACTTCGGCCGAAGGCGTGTATGCCGGACCCGAATACTATAATAAGCAGCGCGAAGACGCGGATATCGAGGACGTATACAACGGCCCCGATATGTTCGACGAGCCCGACGATCCCGATGAGATCGCCCTGAGCCCCGCCAGCGATGCAGGGTATCCCGCAAACTATGCGGCACGCGAAGATACATCATACCCCGGCAATCATTCCGAGCCGGACGATGCTGCTCCGTATCCGGATAACCACGCCGCCGATGCCCCGGCTGGCCCGACAGACGACGGATCAGCAGACAAAAACATCAATTCACGCCCCATCGGCTTTGTATATGCAGGCCCCGCGTATTTTAAGGGCAAAAACGGATTCAATCCTCCCATCGAGGCAGTTTATGCGGCACCCCAGCAGCCACCCGCAGAGACGTTCATGTGCGTATATGCGGGCCCCGATTTCTTCTCCGGTAAGGATCCTGACGGTATTGCCCGGCCCTTGGACGATGCGCCTTCCGATACATTTAAGATGAATCCCGGCGGAGAGACCCCTATCGCAGAGATACCCGAGGGAGCATGGCGCTGCCCTGCATGCGGCAATATAAATTACGGCCGTTTCTGCAGCGAATGCGGCACAATGCGCCCCGAACCGCCCAACGGAGGCCCCAAGCCCCCGACCAATCCGACCATGCTGGCTTGATCCGACAGCAATCCTGTCGGATTAAGTCTCTGTATGTCCGGTCTTTATCATCATGGTCGACCTTTAACCGTATACAGTGACAAGCTTGTACCCACCACCCAAAGGCGGTGGGTCATCTTATCATCACCGATGTTCAGGAGGATTATCCACATGAGATTCAACCTAAGGCACTGCGTCTGGGAGATCACCCTCGGCTGCTGCTTTTCCTGCAAATACTGCGGCTCTTCCGCAGACGGCAAAAAGCGCAAGAATGAGCTCACTACCGAGGAATGCATAGATGTGGCAAGACAGCTTAAAAGCCTCGGCTGCCGCCGCGTATCGCTGATAGGCGGCGAAGTTTTCATGCGCAATGACTGGTCTGCGATCGTAGACGCGCTCACCTCCCGCGGCATCAAGACCTGCATCATCACCAACGGTTTTTTGTTCAAGGATGAGCACATCGAGCGCCTTAAAGAGGTTAATATCGAGTCGGTCGCCGTGTCTTTGGACGGCCCCCGCGAGGTTCATGACAAATACAGACAGGAGGGCAGCTACGATCGCGCAGTCCGCGCCATAAACATGCTCTCGGCCGCAGGCATCCCTGTTTCCGTGATTTCTACGCTGAACAGCGAGAATGCCGCTCAGCTCGAAGGCTTCTACCCCATCGTTTCCTCGTTCGATATCTTCGCATGGCAGATCCAGGCCTGCTCTCCGATGGGCAACGCGGCCAAAGCAGGCATCGATTACGCCTTTGATTTCGGCGAGGTCATACGCTTTGTCGAGATGCATATGTACAGTGCGCCCTTCGCTATGGGCATCGCGCACAACATCGGTTACTATACAGAGGGCGAGCCCTATCTGCGCGGCAATTTTAACGGCGCCCCCTTCCGCGGCTGCACCGCCGGTCTCGACGGCATCGGCATCGACAGCATCGGCAATGTCCGCGGCTGCGAATCGATGTACGACGACTGCTTTATCGAGGGGAATCTCCGCGAAAAGACTCTCGCCGATATCTGGAACAACCCCGACGGCTTCGCATACAACCGCAAATTCACACCCGACCTTCTCACAGGCAAATGCAAAGCCTGCGACAAAGCAAAATACTGTGCCGCAGGCTGCAGATCATATAATCATTTCGTGTACGGAAAGCTCTACGAGTCACCGTTCTGCGCGAGATAAAAAGGACAAAGGGACGGTTCTTCCGTCCCCTTGTCTTACACATCAAAATCCGAAATATCTCTTCGCATTGTTATATGAGATATCCTGTACGATCTTTCCGAGGAGCTCCTCGTCCCAAGGATACTCTCCGTTCTCCACGAATCCGGCGATCAGGTTGCACATGATGCGGCGGAAATACTCGTGTCTGGGGTATGAAAGGAAGCTTCTCGAATCGGTCAGCATGCCGATGAAGTTGCCGAGCACGCCTTCGTTGGCGAGGGACTTCATCTGCGCTTCCATGCCGTCCTTATGGTCATTGAACCACCATGCGGAGCCGTGCTGGATTTTTCCTACAGCTGTAGAATCCTGAAAGCAGCCCATGATGGTCTCGATAACTGCGTTGTCGTTGGGATCAAGGCTGTAGATGATAGTCTTCGGGAGCTTGTTCTCTTTGTCGAGCATGTTCAGGAAATCAGCCAGCTGCGGTCCGGGAGCGCCGTTTAAGATGCAGTCGTAACCGGTATCGGGACCGAGCTTAGCGAACATTCTCTCGTTGTTGTTTCTCTTGCAGCCGTAATGCAGCTGCATAACCCATCCGCGGTCTGCGTATTCCTCACCGAAGAATCCGAGGATATAAGTCTTGTACTGCGCGATCTCTTCAGCGGTAACGGCCTCGCCCGCATAAGCCTTTTTGAATACGGCATTTGCGATCTCAAAGGATGTGGGTACGCAGGGCGCGTACTCGATGCCGTGGTCCGCCACGCTGCAGCCGTGCGCCGCAAAGAAATCCATGCGGTTCTTCAGTGCCTTTTTAACGCAGTTCAGGCACGCGATCTCGACGCCTGCCGCCTCTCCGAGCTTTTTCACATAGGCCGCGAACTCGGGCTTTTCGATATTAACAACCTTGTCGGGACGCCATGCGGGGATCACGGTGATGTCAAAGCTCTCGTCCGCCTTGATCTTCTCATGATATTCGAGCGAGTCGACGGGATCATCGGTCGTGCATACGAGCTTTACATTCGACATCTTCATCATGCCGCGCGCGGTAAATCCGGGCTCGGCAAGCTTCGCGTTGCAGAGGTTCCATACCTCCTCCGCGGTCTTTGAATTCAGCACGCCCTCATATCCGAAGAAGCGTCTGAGCTCTAAGTGGCTCCACTGGAATACGGGATTGCCGATGCATTTTTCCAGTGTCTCCGCGAATTTGAAGAACTTCTCCTTATCGGGAGCGTCGCCGGTGATATACTTCTCATCCACGCCGTTCGCGCGCATCAGGCGCCATTTGTAATGGTCGCCGCCGAGCCATACCTCGGTGATATTTTTGAATTTCCTGTCCTCCCAGATCTCTTTCGGGATCAGGTGACAATGATAATCGATGATCGGCATCTTTGCCGCATAATTGTGGTAAAGGATCTTCGCCGTCTCGCTGTTCAGGATGAAATCCCTGTCCATAAATGCTTTTGCCATGCTAACCTCTCCTTATCTCTGAACGCGTCCCGAGCCGTCTCCGCCCGCGAGCTTCTTAACCTCGTCAACGCTTACCATATTGAAATCGCCCTCGATGCTGTGCTTTAAGCAGCTCGCAGCAACGGCAAACTCGATGGTCTCCTGGGGAGCGTAATCGTTGAGGCAGGAATAGATGAGGCCTGCGCCGAACGAATCTCCGCCGCCTACGCGGTCAACGATGTGGATGCGGTAGGTCTTGCTGAAGTAGTAATCACTTCCGTCGTAGAGCATGGCTGCCCAGTCGTTGTCATTTGCCGAGATAGAACCGCGCAGCGTGATAGCGACTTTCTTGAAGCCGAAGCGGTCAGCCAGCTGCTTTGCAACGTCCTTGTAGCCCTCATGGTTAACCTTGCCTGTGGTAACGTCAGTATTCGATGCCTTGATGCCGAATACGTCGTCGGCATCCTGCTCATTTGCGATGCATACGTCAACGTACTGCATGAGCTCGCCCATGACCTGTCCGGCCTTTTCCTTGCTCCAGAGCTTATTGCGGTAGTTGAGGTCGCAGCTGATCGTAACGCCCTTTGCCTTGGCTGCCTTGCACGCCGCTAAGCAGATCTGTGCACAGTTGTCGCTGAGAGCGGGTGTGATGCCTGTGAAATGGAACCAGTCGGTTCCCTCAAAAATGTCGTCCCAGTCGAAATCATCGAGCGATGCAGTCGCGATCGATGAACCCGCACGATCGTAGATAACCTTCGAAGGTCTCTGGCTCGCGCCCTTCTCGAGGAAGTAGATGCCTACTCTGTCGCCGCCGCGAACGATGTCGTCGGTGTCAACGCCGAACTGACGGAGGGAATTGATGCCTGCCTGTCCGATCTCGTGCTTGGGAAGCTTTGTGACAAATGCCGCGTCAACGCCGAAATTTGCCAGCGAAACTGCTACGTTGGCCTCACCGCCGCCGTAGGTAGCGCCGTACTTATCGGCCTGTACAAAACGATAATATCCTTCGGGTGCGAGTCTTAACATGATCTCGCCGAATGTAACCACTCTTTTCATGATCTGTCCTCCTTTTTGAAAACACACTTATTTCTGAACAACGTGTACCGCAAAGCCTCCGAACTCGCCCTCGAGATAGATGGCCTTGATGTTGCCCTTTTCATCCTTCTTGGCCGAATCAGCGTTGAACTTCGCGCCGCGCTGCTCGAGATGATACATCGCGCGCTCAACCGAATTTGTCCTGATCGCGATATGTCCCATGGTGCCGAGATACTTTGACTTCATGAGCTCTACGCCGCTGCCCGCGAAAATGGAGCTGTTGCCGTCCTTACGGGCGAAACCGAACAGCTTTGCGAAGCAGTCCGCTGTATTTGCAGCATCGGACTCGCTGTCCAGATTAACGCCGACATGAGCCACCTCAAAGCCGAGGATGGTCTCAACGGCCTCTCTCGAAAGCCTCGTGATCTCGTCGAAATTGCCCGCCGCGATAAGCTTCTTGTCTACCATCCAGCTGCCGCCGCATGCGAGCACCTTGTTGAATGAGAGATAATTGTTGATATTGCCTGCATTGATGCCGCCCGTGGGCATGAACTTGACTCCGCCGTAAGGCGCGCTCATGGCCTTGATCATCGCGATGCCGCCGGAAGCCTCCGCAGGGAAGAACTTAACCACCTCAAGTCCGTACTCGAGCGCGATCTCGACATCCGAGGGAGTCGAGCATCCGGGAGTAACGGGGATACCCTTATTTACACAGTATTCAACTACCTTGGGATTAAGTCCGGGGCTGACGATGAACTTTGCTCCCGCAGCAACCGCGCGGTCAACCTGCTCTGTCGTGAGCACGGTTCCTGCGCCCGTGAGCATCTCGGGGAGCTCTCTCGTTAATGTCCTGATAACCTCTTCTGCAGCAGCTGTCCTGAATGTAACCTCAGCGCATGCTATGCCGCCCGCCAGCAGCGCTTTGCCCAGAGGCAGCGCGTCTTTCGCATCATCGAGGGCAATGACGGGCACAATGCCGATCTTGCCCAGCCTGACCAATACGTCGTTCATTTTGTAACCTCCTTAATCGTTTCGTATAGTGAAACTCTGTTTTGCTCTATGATACTTCGATTATATAACCAACACCGATAAATGTCAAGAATTCCCTATATACCCTTGTGTTTTATATAATCTAATGCTAATATTAAAATGTGGTTTCACAATGTGGAATTATCTATGAAGGAAGCATCAGAAATGGATACAAAAACTACCAATCCGATCCAGTCCGCGGACAGGATCTTTGCGATCCTTGAGGCGCTCGCGGATCACGGATCCATGAGGATCATCGATCTGAGTGAGCTGCTCGAGCTCCATAAAAGCACCGTACACCGTCTCCTCGCATCGCTCATCAGCATGGGCTATGTCACGCAGAACGAGCAGACCGGCGCATATGCCCTTACTTTCAAACTGGTCGAGATGTCGGGAAAGATACTTAAAAACACCGATATCCTGAGTCTTGTCAGGCCCTACGCCGAGCAGCTCAGCAACGCCTGCGACGAGACCGTGCATTTTGTCAAAAAGACCGGGAGCAACGTTCTATATATTGAAAAGCTCGAATCCCAGTCGGTCAAGGCGCGCTCATTCCGCCTGTCATCACAGGTCGGACTCACCCGCCCTATGTACTGTTCAGCGGTCGGAAAGGTCATTCTCGCATATCTTCCCGCCGAAGAAGTTAAGTCTATATGGGATTCTTCCGATATAGTGAAAAAGACGGATTATACGATAACGGATTTTAAGACCCTAAGAAAGGAGCTTGAACTGATCCGTACCAGAGGCTATGCTCTGGACAACGAGGAAAACGAGCTGGGCATCAGATGCATAGCCGTTCCTGTTTTCGATTACCATGACACCCCGCAATACGCCCTCAGTGTTTCCACACTGGTGAGCAGGATGCCCGATGAGCGTCTCGAGAGTCTCTCTGCGCAGCTGCTTTCGACTGCCCGCGATATTTCACGGGTTTTGGGTCACAAAGAATAACCATCAGGAGGTATTTCCCCCATGGATATGAAACGTATAAATATCACCGAAGCCGCACCGGGCATGCTTGTCGCGGAGGACATCCTCAACAGTGCCAACCAGCTGATCGTCCCCAAGAACTCGGCGCTCACGGACAAGGCTATTGCCCGTATGCGTTTCCATATGATAGGCAGCTTCCGTATCTTTGTCGAGGACGGTGAGGCTCCCGCAAAGCCCGAGCCCGTTCCGTCGGGCGCAGAGCCTTCTTATTTCGATAAGCTCCGCGATACCCCGGAGTTCATCGCGTACAGCGGTTCCTTCAACAATACCGTCTCCGTAATGGAGGAAGAGTTCAAAAAGATGCTCGACGGCAAAACCATCGCCGACACGGAGACTCTTACCGCCGCGACCACAAACCTGAGGGCTTCCTGCCGTACCGGCATTCAGGTATTCGACCTGCTCCACTGCTTCCGCGAGTACGACGACATCACCTACGCGCATTCGCTGAATGTTTCGCTGATCTGCGCCGTTGAGGGCGAGTGGCTCGGTTTCAGCGACAAGGACATCCAGGTCCTGATCCAGTGCGGTCTCTACCATGATGTCGGAAAGATGATGATCCCGAAGTCGATCCTCGACAAGACCACACCACTTACTCCCGATGAGAAAAAAACCGTCGAGAGCCACACTGTCCAGGGCTACAATTTCCTCAAGGACAAGGACCTCGACAACCGCATCAAGCTCAGCGCGGTCATGCATCACGAACGCTGCGACGGCAGCGGCTATCCGATGAACCTGACTGCCGACAAGATCGACAATTTCGCAAAGATCGTCGCGATCGCCGATGTGTATGAGGCTATGACGAGCCCGCGCGCCTACCGCAAGGCAAAGTGTCCTTTCGAGGTAATGCGCATGTTTGAGAGCGAGGGTCTCTCGCATTTCGATCCCAAGTACCTGATGGTATTCATGGAAAACATCACCCAGAGTTACATGGGCACCCATGTCCGCTTAAACGACGGCACGGTCGGCACCATCGTCTACATCAACAAGCTCTGCTACTCAAAGCCTCTGATCCAGACAAGCGACGGTGATTACATCGATCTGTCAAAGCAGAACCGCCTGTATATCGAAGCGATGCTGTAAATAAAACGGTGCCTGTCACCATTAATGGTGACAGGCACCTATTTTTTACAATCTTAATATCAGCCCGCCTTAAGCTTGAACTTCTGGATAGCCTTTGTATCGCTGTCCTCGACTCTCTCTATCATGGCTCCGAGCTCCTTGAGCTTAACCTCAAAGTGCTCATAGCCTCTCTCTATGTATTCAACCTGCTCAACAATGGTGAATCCCTCCGCCGCGAGTCCCGCAATAACGAGTGCCGCGCCCGCGCGAAGGTCAGGTGAGCAAACCGTAGCTCCGGTAAGCTTCTCCACACCGTTGATGATCGCGGTATTGCCTTCGACTTTAATGCTCGCTCCCATTCTGGTGAGCTCATCTACGTACTTGAATCTGTTCTCGAAAATGCTCTCCGTAACAATGCTCGTGCCAACGCTGAATGCCAGCGCCGCAGTCATCTGAGGCTGCATATCCGTCGGGAATCCGGGATATACGAGTGTCTTGAGCTGTGTATTTCCGAGTCTCTTATTCGCGATAACCCTGATGGAGTCATCGTCCTCTGTAACCTCGCAGCCGATCTCGAGAAGCTTGGCCGTAATGGCCTCAAGATGCTTCGGGATAACGTTCCTGATAAGAACATCGCCGTGTGTGGCCGCAGCCGCAAGCATGAATGTACCTGCCTCGATCTGATCGGGAATGATCGAATAGGTGCTGCCGTGCAGGCTCTCAACGCCGCGGATCCTGATAACATCGGTTCCTGCGCCCTTGATGTTGGCGCCCATGCTGTTGAGGAAGTTCGCGACATCTACGACATGGGGCTCCTTTGCGCAGTTCTCGAGGATGGTCTGACCCTCCGCAAGAACCGAAGCCAGCATAACGTTGATCGTTGCGCCTACCGAAACCAGGTCGAAATAGATATGGTTTCCGATCAGCTTATCTGCCTTGGCGTTAACCATACCGAAGCTGATGTCCACGTCGGCACCGAGTGCCCTGAAGCCCTTCGTATGCTGCTCGATGGGCCTGCTGCCGATATTGCAGCCGCCCGGGAGCGGAACCTGCGCGCTGCCGCACTTTCCGAGAAGCGCTCCGATAAGATAATATGATCCGCGCATCTTGCGCATGCTTTCGTTGTCTACCTCTACGCTGTTGATCGTGCCGACGATCCTCACCGTATGTCTGTCGATCCTGTCAACCACCGCACCGATCTCGCGGATGGCATCAAGCAAAACGTTTATATCAAGCACATCGGGAAGGTTCTCGATGATAACAGGCTCATTGGTCATTATTGCTGCCGCAATAACTCCGAGCGCCGCATTCTTTGCCCCGTTGATGACAACTTCACCGGCAAGGCTGCGGCCCCCTTTGATAATGTATTGTTCCATTTTCCACCTCTATATGATTCGTTCCGAAAACGAGTTAATGATCAGCGTGACATAATTCAGACAAAGATGTCAAAATTATGGTTAAAACAATTATAACACAACAGTAGAAAAAGTAAACCCCTCAGAATGCCCAATCCTGTATTTACTTTTCCCGATTTCGTTGTATAATATTCGCGAAGGCAAAGCCCTACTTTTAGAAAGAAAGGATCAGAACAGATGCCTAATTATCTCAATATTGTCAACGTTTCCGGAGAAGATAAGCGTCTGGTCAAGCAGGACCTTAAATTCCGCACGGGTAAGTTTATCTGGAGGATCGTATTCAATATCCCGTTAAACCCCGCCACGGTCAATAACGACAATCTCATGGTGTATACAAGCCAGGGTACTCTGGTCGACACCAAGATCTCATACAATCCCGATCTCCATGCGATCGAGATCGAACCTACCGAGGCCTATGCCTCGGGTGAGAATTATACTCTTCATGTTACAAAAAAGGTAGAATCAAAAGGAGGCCAGAATCTCAAGAATGAGATCGACCTCGAATTTGTTGTGTAAACCTTATTCTGTTACATCCGCAGCGATCACAGTACGGTCGTTGCTCTTAACCTGTTCAAAGCCGCCGGCCAGGAGCTTCTTTGCGTTCCTGGTCTCCATGCTGTCGATCACGCCGCCGATAAAGCGGTCTGCCTCGGCAAGGCTTCCTTCATGCACTTCCCTGACGATCGATTTAAGCTTCTTCATTATCAGCTGATAAGCGTGCTTCTCCACATTGCAGCTGTTTTCTGCCAGCCTTACGAACAGCAGGTCTTCCATGTCCTCCATATCATATGACGGTATGTGCACGCGCTGCGGGAACATGCTGTTTATCTCTCTGTGGTCCTTCAGCAGTCTGTTAAGCTCACTCCTGTAATCAGTGATTATCACCGCCGTCCTGCCCGCAAATCTCTCATTGGCCTTAAGGAGTCTTGCGACCGCATCCGCAGAGAGCTTTCCTGCGTTGTTGATCAGCAGGCAGCATCCGAGCAGACGCTCCATCTTGTCCTCGAGGCTCATCGCGTTGATCTTCTCCGCCTCGGAAAACGCCACCTGAGGGTTCTTTAAGAAGCCGTTCTGGTAGAGTATCTTTGTGATCCCCTTGATAATGGTCTTGCTGCCGCTGTTGTGCTCGCCCGAAACGATCAGGCACTTATTCTTGATCTGGGGATTGAGCAGTATCTCGAGAGTCTTGATGAGCTGTCCCCTGATATCGCGCTGGTAAGCGAAAAATCCGAAGTAATCCTCGAGCTGCATGCCCTTTTTGTCGAGAAATGCGGCGAGAAGGCTGTCAGCCGCTATCTTCGCGCCTCCGAGGCCCTTAAACGTATGCTGCATAAGCTCGGGCTCCGGCTCTTCGGCCTTTGAGATCGCGGCCTCGGGTTCCTCTTCTGTCTCTGCTTCGGCTTCAGTCTCCGCTCCGGACTCCTCACCGGACGCCTCCGCGTTCAATGCCGCATCCGTAGTCCTGTCATCCTCTGCCTCTGCCTCGGTATCAGTCTCAGACTCCTCGTAGGACTCTGCCCCGGTCTCTGCCTCAGACTCCTCGTAGGACTCTGCCCCGGTCTCTGCCTCAGACTCCTCGTAGGACTCTGCCCCGTTCTCAGCATCATCCTCCGGCTCAGCCTCATATGTCTCAGCGACAGGCTCTCCGTCCTCTGCCGCTTCGGACTCAACATCCTCCGCTGCCTCAGGCTCTTCTTCGTCCTCTTCGAGCTCCATATCTTCTTCTATGACGTCATCCGCCGCAGGCTCATACTCCGCGCGGCTCATGTCCGCAGCCGGAGCGTTCGCGGCTGAGCTGCCGTTATCGCCAAAGTCTTCGTCGTTAAATACTCCCGATACATCCACGGGCTCCACTTCGATGTAGCCGCCCTCATAGCCCTCTATCTGCGCGAATACTTCATCCGCGATCTTGATATCGTCCGTATCCTGCTCAAAGTCCCTGAGCTCCTCGGCAAAGTCGGACTCTTCTTCGTTTTCCCGCTCCGCATCGTCTCTGCCAGCCGCACCGGCCTCTGCTGCCGCGGGCTCTGCATATCCGTCGTCACGGACGGTCTCTGCCCCGGTATATTCCCCGGACTCCGTATAACCTTCGGTGCCGTTATCTTCCCCGACAGTTCCGGGAGTCTCTGCTGTCTCATCCGCGGACTCCCCGGGAACAACTACCATATCGTCGTCACTCTCGTCCCCGGTAAGCGAAGCCGCAGCCTCTTCGACGCTGCCTATGATCTCGACTATTCCGGAGTCGTCCGCATCCTGCGCGGCCGCAGTCTCTGCCTCGGTCCCGGCCTGCTCCCTGTTCCGTTCTGCCTTACCCGCATGCATAACGCCCGAGAGCTCGCCCAGGTAATATGCCTTCAGGGCCTTTGCCCTGTCCACGTACTCGCCGTCGCCGAACCAGATGACTATATCGTCGCACTCTCTGATGCAGTCATCCTTTCTGCCTGCCTTATGATACAGCTTCGCGAGCTCATACGCCCACGAATCGATGTATTCCGTGGCTTTGAGCTTCTCGAGATGCTCGATCAGGGTGTCGTAATTCCTGCCCTTGATCTTGTCTATGCTGTAACGGAAGATATAATTGTAAAAATCATCGGGCGCCATCGCCTTGAACTCGCGATAATATTTCTCCGCCTCTTCGACCTTTTTCAGGCGTACCGAAAGATTGATCAGCTGCATCAGGATGCTGCGCGTCTTTTTGCGTGAATACAATTCGTCGAGACACTCTCCCGCCTTTGCCAGCATGCCGCTCTCCAGATACAGATCGGACATTATCGTAAGGTCCGAATTGCTCCTGACCGCGGACGGACTGAGACAGTCAGCCAGCTTCAGGGCCTCCTCGTTCCTGCCTGCCCTGATATTCTCTTTCATCTGCTCCAGACGGATAAAATTCCTGTATCTTTCCACCGGTCCGCACCTGCTTTCCTAATTCTTCCTCTTACATTACCGCTGCCCGCAGAGCCTGTTATAGAGCTCTGTCAGCGTGATCCTTCCCTCCGGGGTCCCGAGCAGCTCGTCCTTTGCGCCGAACGCGCGGCATTTGCCGCCGTCCATCACACAGAGATGCGTCGAGATCCTCTCAACCTCTTCCATATAGTGGCCGACGTATATAACGGCCGTCCCCTGCTGTTTAAGGCTCTCTATGGCCTCGAGTATCTGGCTGCCCGACTGTATATCGATGCCCGTCGTGGGCTCGTCGAGCACTACCAGCTCGGGTTCATGCAGCAGCGCGACACCTATGTTCAGCCGTCTCTTCATGCCGCCCGAATACTCGCTGACACGCTTTTTCAGCATATCACGGTCAAAGCCGATGATCCGGCAGACTCTCTCTGTCGCCGCGTCGAGCCCTGCTGCGGGCACTCCGTAGCTCCTGCCCCAGAAACGTAGATTGTCCATGCCGGAAAGTGTCTCGTACAGCGCGATATCCTGCGGCACAAAACCCATCTTTGAACGGATCGCGCGCGGATTCGAGACAATGTCCTCGCCGTTGTACAGTATGGTCCCGCCGTCCGGTTTTATCAGCGTCGCGATCATCGATACGCAGGTCGATTTGCCGGCGCCGTTCGCGCCGATCATCCCGAGTATCTGCCCCTTGTCCACGCTGAAGGACAGCCCGTCCACGACTCTTTTTCCGTGATAATTCTTGATAACGTTTTTTACTTCAAGCATAACCGCTCCAAATCACTGCCGCATTACAGACTCTTATAGAATTCGAGCGTCCGCACAAGCTCCTCGGGTACTTCGATACCCTTGGCTTCGAGCGCCTTATGGCGCAGCTCCAGCTCATGGACCTTTTTGCCGCGCTCTCTGTTGCTCCTTGAAAATGCAGCTTCAAAAATAGGCTGGCGGCAGATATTCTCACGGATGTTCGCCGCAAACGGGCAATACGTCGCGAGGATCTCGCGCACTACCTTGTTAAGGCGCACGGAGCCCGTGCTCTCTGCCTTGATCCACGCCTCGTAATCGAGCGTGAATACCTGTCGCAGATTGTTTCTTCCGCGCTGTATCTGCAGCTTTACCTTTTCCTTCCACTCATCGGACAGATCGTGGTTCTTTTTGTAGAACTGGATATAATCCGAATACTCCGCGGTGAGCGAGCGCACCTGGATATTGTTCCAGTTGACGCCCTGTATCGTCTTGCACAGCGCCCATCTGAAATGACCGAACGCGCGCGTCAGCATATCGTTAAGGCCCGCGAACGTGAACGCAGGCGCAAAGAACCTGCCCTCGCTGTCGCGCTTTCTGCCCGTGATCTCCTGCCACATTACCACATTCTCGCCCGCGATCGGATATATCACGAAGTTCGGGTAAACGTTCTTCATCTCGTACTCGCGCTCAATGCCCTTTTCCTCATCGACAAACAGCGCCTCGCGGCAGAATACCGAGAAATCGATCGCGGTAAGGTCCTCGACCGCGAAATTCAGGCGTTTCGAGGTCATGTAGCCCCTCTCGATGTCGCCCGAGAGCTGCTCCGAATAGAGGAACGGTACAAAGATCGAGAGCTGGCCGTTTACGACTCTGTTCGCATGGACCATGACATTGTTGATCTCGTATTCGAGCTTTTTGACGGGGTCCGAAAGGAGCTCCTGCGCCTCTTCCTCGGAGATCGCGCCGGATTTGCGCTGCTCGCGCAGTGCCTCGGCGTAGTCCTGTCCGAGATCGTTTCGTGAAGGCTCCTGTTCTTCGTTGTATATGGCCCTCAGCCACTCCGACATAGAATATACCCTGCAGGGTGAATCGACTGAGGTTTTCTTCAGTGAAAGTATCTGTACCAGCTCTTCCGGTGTGATCAGCTTTTCGCTGATAAATCCGAGGTCCAGCAGCATCTCAACGGCCTTCGGCACGGTCGCCTGGTTGAACGACTCGAGCGCAGCCAGCTTATATACGGCATAATAATGCTCTGTAAGGCCCTTTCTGAGCTTTCTGACGGCCTCGTCGGTGCTGGCCTTGTCGGGAAGCTCCGCAAACTGCTTCAGCAGCTCCGCAAAGGCCTCGGCCTTTTCCTTGGGATAGCCCGCATAGTCCGTGATCTGCCTGAATGAATTGTTCAGGGAATTGACCATATTCGCGAGCGCGCCTTCCACGGCCGCTCCCGCCACATCGTTCTCGTCACGGAAATCGCCGCCGCCCATGTACGCCACGAACATCTCCGCGAGCCTGTCCTCATCTACCCGCCACGTACGCAGGGTCTGGCTGCCGATCAGCTGCTTTACGAGATCGGTGTATTCCCTGCATGCGGTTATCATATCGTCGATCACCGAAGCGTCGGCGCCTTTTTTCTTAAGATCGATCGCAAGTCCCATGAGGCTCCTGAACAGGCTCTTTTCGCTGCCTGCCAGGATCATGTACAGTTCCTCGACATAATCGGCCGTCTCCTCGCATGCCTGCAGCAGCGAGTCCTCGCAGACTGTCATGCGCTTCATCTCTTCGACCGCGAGTTTCGAGCTGAAGCTGTAGAAATTCTTAAATGACTCATAAGGGATCTTCGAATACTCCAGTAATGTCTGTGTATCGGGATGCTCGGCGACTTCCGGCGAAAAAGGCTCTATGCCCGCGATATGCGCCATGATCTCGGTCTTGCAGCCGTTTCTCTGCGCAGTGCTTAAAAACTCATCGTTAAATGCCTTCAGATCCTCGTAGAGGCTCGTTGCGCACTCGGCGAGCTTCCCCTTATGCTTTGAGAGCTCCGAGATCAGACGGGCATGGTTATACACCGTGATCCCGTTATAATCTTTGTTTGCCGCCAGCAGCGCAAAAAGCGCCTTCTCCGAATCGGCCGAAACCGCGTAAACCGAAGCGTCTTCCACCGCTTTGCAGGTATATGAGCACGACCTGCCGAGGAGCTGTTCGAGCCCCAGAAGGGTGCCCGCGCCCATGACGATCCCGGCGCCGCTCCCCGACAGCACGACCTTGCCCTTCAGCACCATATAGATGCATCCGTCCGCCTTGCCCGCTTCGAAGATCACAGTCCCCGCCGATACCTGATTGGTTGAATTTAAAGTCATAAGAGTATTCTCCGGTCAATACACAAAAATGATTATTAAACCTTACCACTGCTCACATTTATTCATTTTCAATTATAAGACAACATTTCCGCAAACGCAATAAATAAGGACATCTCACGGGAAAAACCCGTAAGATGCCCATTATGAGAACTGTAATTGTCGCACAAAAAAGCCGCGCGTTCTGCTTCGAATGAAAAATATCGCCGTTACCCATACAGTTAACTCGGTCCAGGCTGCCTCACAACACACAGAATGCACCGCTTAGTGCTGCTGTATTCCTACCCTGACACGGTTCACGGGTTCCTGTTGTGTGAGACCCAAACGTCAACATCACTTATATGGGGCTGCGCAACACGCCCCACCCTCTGCCGAACATCACCCCTGCTGTAGCGGATTGCAGGTTCAGGGCACCGCTGACTCCCCGGCTGCGCGACAAATGATAGTATAATGGCTTTTTCTTCCGATGTCAAGAAGGCTTTATCCTGCGTATCCTGCTTATTCCGCAAGACCTTCCGCTATGCCGAGTACAGCGATTCCGGCGATAACCACCGCCACCGCGATGTACTGCTTTGCGTTCAGCTTTTCCTTAAGGAATATCCTCGAAAGGATCAGCGAGATAATGCTGTAGGATGCGATCATGGGAGCTGCTACAACGCCGTTGCCGCTCATCGCATATACATATGTTGCCTGTCCGGCAGTCTCGAATACCGCTGCAAGTATCCTGCTCACCTGATCGGAGAGCCTTAAAGGTATGAATTCGCCTGCGGCCGCAACGGTCTCGTCCTTGCCGGATGCAACGGTTGTCTTTCCGTCCAGATCGGCAAGTGCCTTCATAAGCGCCTCATCATCCTCGTCATCAATGCCCTTGAGTGTGTTCATCGCCGCATTTTCTTTTGTGGTACCGTTATCCTTGCGCTTCTTCATCTCCGCAGCCTGTTTGATCATAAGGAAAATAAAGATGATCACGCCGCAGATAAGGAAGGTGAATTCGTAGGAAATATTCGCAACATCCTCCAAGGTCTCCTCGGTAACATTGACAAGAGGAGTAGCATCGATATCGTCAAGATAGAACGCGTCAAAGAAGGTTCCGAGCGAGTCAACGATCGCGTAAAGGATGGGCATAAGGAATGCAACGATACCGATCCTGTATTTCTCATCCGCCATCTTATCTGCCTCGGGAAGCTGCGCCCTGTCCTGCTTCAGTTTTATCCTCTCAAGCAGTCCGAGCGCAAGTACGC
>JAEEGK010003339.1_pt1 | contig 40055 bp, 39 predicted proteins | sample 8958771 | NCBI WGS metagenome assembly JAEEGK01 (sample SAMN16246547, study PRJNA631951) | gut metagenome | biome: gut microbiome; feature: rumen; material: SC-attached | host: Bos | place: Iran: Karaj | collected 2018-10
ATATCTATTCTTGCTAATGATCCTTCATATTCAGTCGAATAATACTTATGACCATCATCATCTTCATGTTCTGATTCAACGGTTATATCTGCTGAACAAAAACTTGTTTTATTATTTACTATCATATCTTCTGATGTAAATCTATCACAAACCTCAAAAAAGTATAATGAATTATATTCGTGATATGAATAACCACCATTTGGAAAATATTCTAAATCAGGATCTAATTCTTTTAAGATATTTTTAGCTGTTTCCTCATACATTTCTTTTGATTTAGTAGTATATGCATTAGCTTTCTTACCAAAGAATATTCCACCAACAATTATAACTGCTGGAATTAAGAATATAAAATATGTTTGCATTGTAACAAAATATATTAATATCGATGAAAGAACTAATATTCCAAAGATAATACCATTTCTTTTATATTCTTTTCTTTCATCAGCAATACTAGCTGAGTTATTATTAATAATTTGCTCATACTTAGCACGATTCTTTTCAATAAACTCACTATTTTTGACTAATTCACTCTTTTTGCTTTGAAGTTTTTTATTTTTTATAGCAGCTACTACTATTGAAATAATAATTATTCCAAAAACAATCATCGGAAAAATATGAAATATATCAAATCCACCATCAAACATTTACATCACCTACTTTATCATACCACATATAAAAGAAATATATAACTATTGTTATAGAAAAAATAAAAAAATGTGTCAAAATATTACACATCTTTTTTATAATCTTCTAAAAAACTTTTATAAACACCATTTTTCTTAGTACCTAATACACAGTTTAAGTTAACATTATCTAAACTCTTAAAGATATTATAATCAACATTAGGATTAGTTTTTCTAAGTTCTTTAACTAGTTTTTTCATTTCTAATCTTTTACTAGTACCATCATCATTAACCATACAATTTTCTGTAAAACGACATGCACAATTAATAAACTTTAATTTATTAAACTTAGCCCATGATATAACATCTTCTTCTTTAACTAAATACATTGGTCTAATAAGTTCTAATCCCGGGAAGTTATCACTAGGTAGTTTTGGCATCATAGTTTTAATTTCTGATCCATAAAACATAGATAATAGTGTTGTTTCTATAACATCATCAAAGTGATGACCTAAAGCTATTTTATTACAACCTAATTCACGAGCTTTACTATATAAGTTACCTCTTCTCATTCTTGCACACAAATAACATGGACTTCCTTCGGTAAGAGATGCTACTGTATCAAAAATATTAGTTTCAAACATTTCTAAATTAACATTTAATTTCTTAGCATTTTCTAATATTAATTCTTTATTAACATCATTATATCCTGGATTCATACAAACATATCTTGCTTCAAATTTAAACTTACCATGTTTAATTAATTCTTCAATACATTTAGCTAAAAGAAATGAATCTTTTCCACCAGATATACAAACCATTATTCTATCATTTTCATTTATTAGTTCATAATCAGCTACTGCTTTAACAAATTTACTCCAAATATCTTTACGATACTTTTTTATAATACTTCTTTCTATTTCTTTGTATTCTTCCATAACTCCTCCAAAGAAAAACCAAGTTATTTACTTGATTTTTTATCTATTATCTTAGAACCAATAACATAAGTTATTATTCCAGCCATAAGACCTATTATAACACCATAAACTATTATTTTATAATCAAATGGCCTCTTCTCTTCATCTTTATTTTCATCAACTATCTTAAATTTAACACCATCAATTATATCTCTTAATTCTTCTTCATCATCTTCGGTTATTTTTGTTTTCTTTTGTAATTGAATATTATAACCACGATTATTTATTACTGTGTAATAATTTATATTATTATAACCAATTTTATCACTATAATTAACTACTACGAATGCATAATCATTTTTATAGATAATTGGCATATTATCGCCAGTTTCTTTTTTTATAGTTTCTTTTAAATTAGATAATTCATCATCACTTGCCTTACTTAAATCACTAAATAATGGTGTGGATTTTGGTACTATTCCTAATACTTCGTATGATGAATCACTTTTAATAATATCAAAATATATATTGTTTTTTTCCATAATATTTAACATATATTCTTTAGTAATATTTAACTTTTCTAAGTTAGGATTATTATCTAAATTATCTCTTGTTAAAACAATATAACTATCATCTACATTAATTGTTATATCAATATCACTAATATTGTATTCTTTTGCAAAAGTTAGTATTGGAAACAATAAAACTAGCCAAAACACCATTATTCTTTTCATACACACCTCTTATTTTTATTCTATCATAATAGTTTATTGCATACAATATTTCTAAAGAAAAAAAAGATGCCTTTTTAGACATCTATACATATACTGGTTTACCAGCTGTTTTCTCTTCAATTCCTAAATATTTTTCTTCATCGAAAAGGACTATTTCACCTTTCTTTAAAGTTTTAGGTATATCAATTAATCTTTGATTAGCTGAACCACGGAATAATAGATTTAAGTCTCTTTGACTTTCAATAAATCTACCATCAACTAATACATCTATTTTATTTAAGAATTCTAGATATATTGGTTTCTTTTTAGCTATTTCCATTAATTCTTCAAAAGTAAATCCTGTATATACCCAAATATTTAAACCTTTACTCTTACAATATTCTGCTAATTCATTACAAGCTTCTGGTTGAAACATAGGGTCTCCTCCAGAGAAAGTAATACCATCTTGGTATTCTAGTTCATCTATTGCTTCTTTAACCATATCAATTGGTACTAATCCACCACCATTAAAATCCCATGTTTGAGGATTTTGGCAACCTGGACAGTGATGAGAGCATCCTTGTGTCCATAATACTGCTCGAAGTCCTGGTCCATCCACAATACTATCTACTTGCAAATCAGCAGCTAATCTTATTTCTCTATTCTTTTGTTCCATGGCAAACTCTATCTGCTACTTCTGCTTTTTTAGCATTGTTAAATCTATCAAGAGTACCAACTAAGTAGCCAGTGATTCTTCTAATACGATCAAATTTAACGCCTTCACCAACCATTTTTACTTTTTTAACATCTTTTTCCATAATTATTCTCCTTTCATTATCTACAACAATCGTAACAATTTACTTTTTCCATTGGAACGCCTTCTCCTTCATGACGTCCACATCTAGGGCAAACATCTTTAATTACCCCAACATATCCACATACAGGATCTCTATCTACTGGATGGTTAATAGCTCCATATCCAACATCAGAGTCATGCATGATTCTAACAACTTTTTCGAATGCATCAACATTATTTACTGTATCACCATCAAGTTCAACATATGAAATATGTCCTGCATTAGTATATTTATGATATTTTCCTTCAACTTCCATTTTATGTTTAGCTGTTGTTTTATAGTAAACAGGTACATGGAATGAATTAGTGTAGTAATCACGATCAGTAATACCTTTAATCTTTCCATAGATTGATCTATCGATTGCTACAAATCTTCCTGATAATCCTTCAGCAGGTGTTGCTAAACAAGTGAAGTTTAAATTATATTCCTTGCAATATTCATCACATTTTTCACGCATATGTTTAACTATTTCAAGACCAAGTTTTTGAGCTTTCTCACTTTCACCATGATGTTCACCAGTAAGTGCTTTAAGTGTTTCAGCAAGTCCTATAAATCCAATAGATAATGTACCATGTTTAAGTACAGTTCTAAGTTTAGTAGTATCTGTTAAGTTTTCACTATTAATCCATACATGTGAACCAAGTAAGAACTTAAAGTTAGCTTTTGACTTACTACATTGACATTCAAATCTTTGTAATAATTGCCCTTTAACTAAGTCCATCATTTCATCTAGTTCTTGGTAGAAACCTTTCATATCAGCTTTAGCTTTTCCACCAACAATACCATGTTTAATACCAATTCTAGGTAAGTTAATAGATGTAAAACTTAAGTTACCACGACCTGGTGTAACTTGTGGTCCACATACATTAGCTAATACACGTGTACGACATCCCATATAACCTACTTCTGTATTATAATCTCCATCTTGAATAAATGGTTTATTAAAACTAGAATCCAAGAATGAGAAGTTAGGGAATAATCTCTTAGCTGATACTTTACAAGCTAATCTAAATAAATCATAACTAGGATCTTCTTTATTATAGTTAACACCCTCTTTTACCTTAAAGATAGAGATTGGGAATATTGGAGTTTCACCATGACCAAGTCCTGCATCAGTAGCAAGTAAGTAATTCTTAATTACCATACGTCCTTCTGGTGAAATATCTGTACCAAAATTAACTGATGAGAATGGTACTTGTGCTCCAGCTCTTGAATGCATTGTATTTAAGTTATGAATAAATGCTTCCATAGCTTGATATGTTGCACGATCAGTTTTACGATGTGCATTATCATATGCATACTTAAATACTTCTTCTAATCTCTTACTTTTACTAGTAATATCACTAAATAAACTTAAATCAACTTCAATACTTGTTAACTTATCGATAGTTTCAACAATTTTATCAAAGTTAACAAATTCAGTAAATCCTTCTACTTCAATTAATTCACTTAATTCTTGTTTAAATTCTTTTTTAAATGTCTTAAGTACACCAGGTGCCATATAATAATCAAATGCTGGAATACTTTGACCACCATGTTGTTCATTTTGATTAGATTGAATTGCTATAGCAGCAAGAGATGCATATGATTGAATTGAATTAGGTGTTCTTAAGAAACCATGTCCTGTTGAAAAACCATTTTTAAATAGTTTATTCAAATCTATTTGAGTACATGTAGTTGTACCCATAGCCCAGAAATCCAAATCATGAATATGAATTGCACCCTCATCATGTGCTTTAGCATATTTATTATCCATTAAATAAGCTTTTGCAAACTCTTTTGAAACGGTAGATCCAAAATGTAACATAGTACCCATTGGTCCATCACCATCAACGTTGGCATTTTCTCTTTTTGAATTTTCTTCTGCAGCACTTTTTAATCCAAGTGACTCTATAGCTTTAACAAATTTATGTTGTTGTTTAACTACAAATGCATCACGACTTGCTGCACGACGTTCACGATAACCTTTAAATGATTCGTATACTTCATCATATTTCATCTTCTTTAAAGTCTCTTCAATAATATCTTGAACATCTTCTACACCAATAGTCTTACGATCTTGGTAATTCTTTTCTATATAATCTAATACTTTCTCTTTAACATTATTAACTAATTTCTCATCGTATTCTTCATATACGCTATCAAAACCCTTTTTAATTGCAATTGCTACTTTAGTTGGATTAAAGCTAACTCTTTGTCCACTTCTTTTTACAACTACAATATCATTAAAAAAATCTTTTTCCATTTTGTTCTACCTTCCTTGTGTTAACTTCTTGCTAACCTAAATAAATCATATAATACTTTTTCTAACTTGTAAATATTTTTTTTGCTTATTTTTTTAAAATGACACAATTAGACACATTCACTTTTTTAAAAAAGTTAATAAAAAAAACATTGGTACTAATTACCATATGTTTAAACTTAATTTCCAATAATATCAACAGTTTACACCAATTTTTATTCATTAGTTACCAATAACGTATAAAAGATACATTTTTCATTTTTTATTAATCGTTCTTAATATCATTTTTTTAAAAACAAAAAAACACATATATTGTTTATATGTGTCTTAACGACGTAATGAGTAAGTAAATCCTTTCTCTTCTTCGTCTTCTATATTATTTTGACACTCTCTTTGAAATTGTCTTAATATTCTATAGTTATTTTCTTCTACTATCTTCATTGTTTTTGGATCTTCTTTATATATTTCATTAAACTTATTAATTGTTTCATCGCTAATAATATCATTACTTAATACTTCTTCTTTAACATCATTATTATATTTTAATGATGCTAAACGAGTATTTAAATTATATATATCATCACTTAATTTATTATAATATTTCTTTAAGCTTCTTTTTAGAATGAAGTTTCCAATAGGTGTTGATACTGTATATGCAAATGCCATAGAAACGCTAAATAATGATAAACCAACCAATATATCTTTTAATTCTGTTAAAGTTACATTTAATAATATATCATGCCCAAAATAACCAATTACTGAAAATCCTGCTTTCAATAGAAATACTAAAGCAATAGCTATTCCCCATACAAGGAAATAATGTCCTTTTGTTGCTTTATATTTTTTCTCAACTACATTTCTTTCCTTTTTCTTTTCTTCTATTTCATTTTCTACTTGAAGAAAATTCTTAAATACATCATCACTATTTACCTTTGTTAATCTTCTAACTTTAGCATCATCGCCAATTACATAACATTCATTCTTCGATGTCTCTAAAACCTCTGAATTCATATTATCCCCCTTAAAAACGTAGTATATTATACCACAAAATGAGAAAAATTGCAAATTAAAACCCTACATCTGTAGGGTTTCATACCATCTGGGGTAGGATAAGGGGATCGAACCCTTGCATGCCAGAGCCACAATCTGGTGTGTTAACCGCTTCACCAATCCTACCATTTCAAACGACTAAACTATAGTATCATAAATTAGTCGTTTTTGCAATATTAATTTAAAAATAAAATAATTCTTCAAACTTCATATCTAAAGCTATTGCAAGTACTAAAGCTAATTTAGCTGTTGGTTCATATTGTCCTGTTTCAAGAGAACTAATAGTATTTCTAGATACTCCAACCATATCAGCTAATTCTTGTTGAGATAAGTTTTTCTCACTTCTTACCTCTTTTAATCTATTTTTTAATACTAATTTATTCTTCATAATTAAATTACCTTAAAATAGCAAAGTAATAATACAATAGTTGAAATACACCAAACAATAGAAAGAGCAGTATTTAGTTTTCTATTCTTTTCTAGTTTATAAGCAATATATCCATAAGCTATAGCATTAAATATTGTTAAGAATGAATAGAAAGCTGGATTAACGCCTTTATCAATAGCCATTTCATATACAAGTAATATAAATGCTAATACAAACATTCCCATTGCTGCATACTTACATGCTTTAACATCAACTTCCATTTCATATACATCTTTCTTTTTATTATCTTCCCTATTTGCTTTTAATATTTCTTCTTTTTTCATAAATCCTCCTTGCCAAGTTTACTTGGTAATATTAATATATCATATGCCAAGTTTACTTGTCAAGTTTTTTATCTATTTTCTAACTTTTTTTGTAATACCTTTTCTTCTTCTATTTCAGTATCATTTTCTTCTCTTGCCATTAAATTATAGTAATTACTTGATAAAGCTTTATTCATTTGATCACTAATAGCTTTCTCTACTTTTTCAGAAAGATCTTTAATTTGGCCATCAATAGTTTCCATTATTTGTTCACGATTATCTTTATTATAATTATTTAGTACTTCCAAATAATATTTAGCTATTTCTTGTAATTCTTGACCAAATTCTTTTCTTGCATCTTCATTTTCTACTTTTTTAATCTTTTCTTTTAATGCATTTATCTTTTTAACATCAACAGTCTTAATCTTACTATCTACGCTTTCTTCCATAGACATAATTTTTTTAATACTTTCTACTTTACTAACAAAATCTCTAAGAGGTTTCATTTTTTTATTATGTTTTATCTTATTAATTATTTTTTTACAAATATGATAACCTAGAATAAGTGGTGATACAACAATTGAGTAAAGTGTAGGTAACAATCCACTATACTCCCAATCGTTAGAATCACTAACAAGAGCAGATACCATATCTATACCAAATACTAAACCAACAGCCATGATAGCCATACTAATACCAAAATAAGCTGGACCACTTAAGGCTACTAAAAATGCTGCAAAAGCTCCTGCAAAACCAAATACGCCAAATCCTATTCTTACTCCCACTGCCTTTACACCATGAAGGTTAATTTCTTTAATTTTCTCAAAAGTTTCTTCAAATACACTATATTGGTTTTCTTCTTTAAAATTTTTTTCTTGTCTATTTAATGATTCAATATTATATTTATGTTCTCTTAAAATTCGGTTTTTAGCATCATCAATTATTTTTTTTATTTCTTTTTTACTATCATTAGTACTTTTCTCTAAATTCTTTTCTTCTCTTAATGTATACTCTGCTAATAAATTAAGACGATAGTTTGCATCTCTATAATCATCATTAGTAGCAAAATCTTTTTCTTCATATTTAAGTCTAAATACTTTTCCATCAATACAAATATCATAACAATAATCCGCTTGATTGCGACGAACATAATTATTAATCACATCATCTTTTATTAATAAATTAATTTTAGAGAAGAAAGTATCTATAGTTTCTTCTTTATCTAGGTATTTAAATACACCAAATTTAATATTCATATTTTCCATACCTACATCTCCTTCGTCTTTTCATCGTTGTAAACATTTAACTCATCTACAACACTTTTTAAATCATTTTCTAAAGAAGTTTTTTCTTCCATTGAATACTTTTCTATTTCCTCTTTAATACCATCTAATTTTCTCATCAAATTAGTAATATTTTTTTGTTTATTATTAGCTTGTTCACATTGATCAACTACTTTAATTAAAAGATTCATAATAGCTTTTCTATTTTCATAACTTAGTTTATTAGCTGCTGTCATTAGTTCTCTTACGTAGTTATAAACATCACTAATTGTGTCTTTAGTTTCATAAGCTAATTTCATTCCTTCTTGGTTTCTTCTACCAATTACTTCAGATATTAATGATAATCTGCTTTCTATTTTTTCTTTTTCTTCTTTATCTTTAGTTGTTTTTTGTTTATTATCCAAATAATTAATATATAGTTCTAAATCACTTGTTTCTATATCATTAAAGTCTTTTAAATAATTTAGATATTTTATCTTGGCTTCAAAAACTGCTTTTTTATTTTCTTTTTCTTTTTTATATTGTGTTCTAACAGTATAATCAAACAATTTTTCTACTAATGGACTATTTTCACCATTATCAAGCATTTCTTGATCATGAGGCGGTAATATTACATCAAATTCAATATTATGTAATAAAGTAAATGTTTTTCTAACTTTGTTATATAATACACCATATTCATTCTCAATTTCTTTATCTAATTTTAATAAAAATTTGTCTGTTTCCATAATTGTGGTTGCATCACCAATCATTTCAACAACTAATCCCCACTCAGTGAAGACCATATAATGTTCAGGCTCATACATAATAATTAAGCCCCCTTTCTTAATACTTTAGGTTTTTCTACAACTAAAGAATTTCTATAATTATTTATTTCTTCTTTTAGTTTTTTAATTTCTTCAATAATAAATGAATAAGCTTTTACTTTTCTAGATTTAGATAATGTTTTAGTTTTATCAAAGAAAACACATATTGCATACAAAACATTATAATATTTACTACGTACATAACTATCATCAATAGCACATATCTGTGATCCCATATCAAAGAATAATTCAACCATTTCTCTTAGACTATCAGTTGTTAATGGATCGTAATAATCATCTCCATCTCTTATATCAACGATAGTATTATCAATCTTTTCTTCTATTTCTTTTTCAGATTTATTAGCAATATTCTTACATTCAGAAGCAATTTCTTCTATAATTATTTCACCATTTTTGGCTACTTCTAAATCTTTTTCATATTCTTTTTTGTTTTTAATCTTTTTAACAATATTACGAAGAAGAACAACTGGCAAACATATTATTCCAATAAGAACAACTGGTAGGCCTTCATAACCTTTTGAGCTACCTGCAATTAATATCACATCAACGATAGTTGCAAGTGTCATTAAAACTCCAGCTAATAATGGAATAGTTGTCCAAAACGCAGAACTAATAAATTGCCACATCAAAGATTCCACAAATATCGCAGGTACGATATTTGGTTGTTCTCTATTAGTATTAAATATAAAGCCTTTTATTTCCTTAATAGTATTACGAAAAACATGTATTTTATTGTTTTTGTAGTAATTACTTAAAAACTTAATAAAAGATTCTTTTTCTGTTTCACTAGTAAAACTATTAATACCATTTTCCATAGTTATTTCCTTTCTTTTACCATAACACGTTCATATTCTTCATCATTTTTAGTTTCTTCTATTTTTTCATCAATTTCACTCATTAATTTATAGAAACCATTTTTTTGATTTTCTTCTTCCTCTATTTTATTATTAACCTTCATTTTTAGTTTTGATAATTCATTTAATAAAACAGTATATGCTTTATCTCGATCTTTTAATTTAGTTATTTTAATACAATATTCTAATATCTTATACAATTCATTTGCATACTCTTTTTTAGTTTTTTCATCATTGATTAATAAAATACTATTCTTTAATTCATCAAACTCTTTAAATGACATTAGAACATCATTTGTATTATTGTTTTCATCTTTAGTTTCACTTAACATCTTGTCAACAATTTCTATACCCTTATCTTGTACTTCTCTTGATTTAATATTATTTTCAACAGCTAGTGTTTTTCTAATCTTATTTATTTCACGTTTTAGTTTAATCTTATTAATAACTCTTTTAACTCCGAAAACTGCAAGTGCAAAAGGTGCTAGTAATAGTGAAAATGCAGATGCTACTAATCCACGATATGCCTCATCATCAACTGAATCATTATAAAAAGAAATTAAAAGGAATATTGCATCAATTAATCCAAGTCCTGTTCCTATGTAGGCAAATAAAGGCACAGTCGCAAGAAAAGCTACCCCACCAGAAATAAAATGTACTACCCCTGCAAGAAATAGTATGATTGAGATTATCCCTGTTCCCATTCTACCTAAACCTGTGAAAAAACCTAATTCACCATAATTTATGTCCAAAAGGAATTCAACTGTTTCTTCTAATGATTTAGTTCCTTTTTCTTTATCTTCTTTTCTTAATAAATCTATTTTGGCTAACTTGTCTTCATTTGTTTTTAAAACATTATTTTTAGCATTTTCCATTAATTTTTGTTCTTTTTTTTCTTTTTGTTTATTTAATTCTTTTTCTTCATCACATAATGTTTTTTGTATTGTACTAATAGCCACTAATTGATTTAGGCAAGATACAAGAGATTGATCACTACAATCACTACTTAAATATTCATTACCATATTTAACTTCAAATTTATTTGAATTATACATAACTTCATAAGTATCACTTTTCTTATCATATGAAACATTATGAATATTAGGGTTATCCATAATTAAGCTAGTCATTTTCCTAAAAAAATCTTTTTTAGTTAATTCAAATTCGCTACATTTAACTGTTCCTAATTTAGTAAAAGTTAATTTCATGATAACCCCCTATCTTGCACCAATACTTTTTTGTGGTACATATTCTTCATTTCCAGTATCTTCTATTTTTTCATCAATTTCACTCATTAACCTATAGAAAGTTTTATCTTCTTCTTGCATATTATTTTCTTTATTAATTATCTTTGTTACATTTTCTCTTAAATTAGATACTTTTTCTAATAAAGTTGCACAAGCTTTACTACGATCCTTTACTGGATTTTGAGCTACTTTAATACAATAATCTATTAATCTATATAATTCATTAGCTAATTCTTTTTTCATAGCTGCATCTTTAATAGATAGGATATTATCTTTTAATTCTTCAAATTCTTTAAAAGATATAGCCATATCTTCCGATACTTTTTCTTCTTTACTATCTTTAGCTTCTTCTAACATTGTTTTTATTTCTTCAACACTAGTATTTTTTAATTTATTTTTATAAGCTTTACTATTTTTTAATTTACGTAGTTTTGATTTTAAAGGGCGAAGGTTAAGAAATAATTTAATTTTCTCACCAATTTTATTTATGATACAAAAATTTAAATAAACTAATGAGATAAACATATAACCAAAAGATGCATAAATACCCTTCCATTCATTATTACCCATAAACATTGCTGATGCATCAAAAACTACAATAAGACTTGGAATTAATAACCATAATGAAATTCCACCAGTAAACAAGGAAATAATTGAAGCTAATACACCTACTAAACCACATATACCAAGTATAAAACGAATTGCTCTATTATTATCACTTACTTTTTTGAATACTTCATTTTTATACTCATTAATAACCTCTTGAAATACTTTTGTTCCATATTCATTATCATTTTTTATTAATTCATCAATTTCGTTTTGAACTTGTTTTACTTCTTTATCTATTCCATCAAGTGCTTGATCTTGCTGTTTTTTCTTTTCATTTACTTTTCTTGCTTTATTCTTTTCTTCACTTGATATAGCATTTTGAAGTTCTGTCATATTTTCTAATTGATCTAAGTAATAATTAATGGTTTTATCCTCACATTCACCTTTTAATTCTTTGTCTTCGTAGAATACTCCATAATTATTACCTTCATACTCAACTACATAAGAACCATCTGATTTATAATGAATAACGCTATTTTCATCACTATCAATTAGAATTAATCTGCTCATTTTACTAACAAAGTCCTTGATTGGAATTTCAAAATTATTAGTTTTTACTGTCCCTAATTTAGTAAAAACAATCTTTCTAGAATAAAACATAACCTACCCCCTACTTATGTAATGTGTTTGATGATATTCTTCTTCTGAAATATTTTCTTTTAAAGAAGCTATTTCTTCATCAACACTACTTTCTATTTTAGATAATTCATTATTTATAAATCGTAAAGCCTCTATTTTTTTATTTTCACTTAAATTCATTATTCTTTCTACAAAAATACATATCATATATATATTATTTATATATACTTCACATTTTTTTGTATCGTTAATTGTAAGAATCTTTCCTTTTATTCTTTCCAATATTGAAATAACTCCATAAAATAAACAATCTAAATCCTCTATATCTATTTTTTCTATTAATGAATCAACAATTACTGATCTATCATTCTTTTCATTTTCACTTTCTTTTTTAATACTACAACTATTAATATCATTTATTGTCTTTTTATAAATATTTCTCATTCTAATACTACTAATAAGATTCTTTCCAAAAATAAATGGTGATGCTATTAATGAACAGGAAGCTGCAATTAGACCACGAAATTTATTATTTTTTACGTTTAGTGTTGATAATCCACTTAATAAGAGAAATGAACCACCTATTATCGTAAATAAATTAACAGCTCCTACTGGTAATAACAATATTATTCCAGAACCTACTGCCTGTACAGGATAACAATTCCAAAATTCTTTAGCAAGCGTATCTGGTTTAGAACTTCTAGTATTAATCTTTTTTATTGTTTTCCAACTATCTTTAAAAACTTCAACCTTATTTTTATTATATTCATCAGTTATAAATGAAAGATAATTGTTCTTTTCATCTTCACTAGAAAAAACTATTTTATCTTCAATATTTTCTTTCATGATTTTTCCCCTTTTTATCTTGCACCAATACTTTTTTGATACTCAATGTTTTCTATCATCGTACTATATTCATTATTTAATTTTTCTTTTTCAGTTTGTTTTCTTAATTCATTTTCTACTTTTTCTTTTAGATCTCTTATTTGTTCAAATAATAATTTTGGTGTATATACTTTATCAAGGGTTTTTCTATTATTATTTGTATCGATATAGTAACTAATTATTTCAAATAAGTCTTTAGCATATTTCTTACTTAAAGAATTATCTTTTATTTCTAAAATACTATCTTTCAACTCACTTATTACTTTTATTGTTGTACTTAAATTACCTGGTTCACTATTAATATTTTTCATTTTAGCTAAATATTCAATTACTTCATTATTATTAATCTTTGATTTTGTAATAAACTTTTTTCTATACTTATCAATTATCTTTTTATCTTCTTTAATTGCCTTTCTTAGTGTTTCAGTATTGTAATAATATGATATTTTATTCCCAACAATTAGGGATCCATTTGCAATAATATCAATTGGTAAAAACATCAACAGCCAAACCAAAAATGGAATTATTCCTGCAAAATGATCTGATTTTGGAAATAGATAATGCTTTATTGCACCATCAAAAAAGCATACTTCACTTATTATGAAAGCTATCACTATTAATGGACTAGATACAAAGCTAGATAGAATGGCGATTATAATTGATCCTATACCACCAAATACAAATCTTGCTCCGCCGTCATATTCTTTACCATCATTAACACTTTCATATCCACAAATAAAACCATTTAGAAAACCTTTAGTTCTATTTTTATAAAATTCTTTTTCTCTTTTTAAAGTCGCTAATCTTTCTTTATGTGTTTTAGCTATTTTTTCTTCAAAAATTACTTCTTCTTTCGGCTCTTCTTTATTCATTTCAGATAGAGTTGTACTAAATTCAACTAATCTATTTAATCTAGATACTAAATCTTGATTTTCACAATCTTTATTTAGTTCTAAATTACCATATCTTACTTCATATGAAACATTATCATAAACTATTACATATTTATCATCTTTATAATAAACACCATAGTTATTAATATCTTTAATCATTAAACTATTCATCTTTTTAAAGAAATCATTATATGTATACTCAAAATCGTTATTTTTTACTGTATTAAACTTAGTAAAACATATTTGATAATTAGTCATAGTACACCTCCTATCTTTTTATCTTGCTCCAATACTTTTTTGATGATCAATATTTTCTATTAATTCATCACATTTATTATTATTTCTTTCTTTTTCTTGTTCTATTCTTAATACTTCATCAACTTTTATTTTTAAATCACGTACTTGATTTAGTATTATCTTTGGTAATTTTTCTTTATTACTTCCTTTTTGATTATTAATTGCATCTACATAATACTTAATAATCTCAAGTAATTGTGTTGCGTATTCTTTACTTAATTTTTTATCTTTAATTAATAGAATATTATTCTTTAATTCAGTTGATATATTTATTATTTCTTGATAATCATCAGAATTCTTTGTATTCTCTAATATTTTAGCTATGTTTTTAATATTAACTTTTGTTTTTATTTTTTTATCTAATTTAGTAATAGATTTCTTAATATAACGAATATCCCTAAAAGTTCTAATTCTATCAATACACTTCCATACAAAATATGTTGCAAATACAAATGGTGCTGCTACAATTGATGATAGTGTTGCAAATAATCCACCATATTCATCTATAACATCCAAAAACACAAGTGCAGAAAATATTCCATCTACGCTAAGTACTATACCCAAAATAAATAACCATAATGGAAATGCTATACCGGAAAGAAGGGAAACTCCACCAACAAAAACTCCACCAATAAATCCAAAACCACCTAATATAGCTCTTATAGCTAATGTACCAATCATTGTAAAAAAATCTGCAAAGTTAATATCTTCCATCGTATCCAAAGTATCAGATAAAATAATTCTAAAAAATTCTTTATTAGCTTCTTTTAATTGTTCTATTCTAGCTAGTTTTTCTTCATTAGTATTTAAAATACCATCTCTAGCATTATTAAAGATTATCTTTCTACTAAGTTCTTCTTCTTGTTCAATATCTTTATTTTCGAGTTGTACTTTTCTTTGTTCTTTACTTTGTTCGACTAATCTATTTAATACTTCTAATATTTCAGGTTTTTCACAGTCACTATCTAATACTTCATTACGATAATTTACTATATATTTATCATTTAGATATACTATTTCATAATTATCATTTTTTTTATCATAATTAACACTATAAGCTGTTGCATCTTTATTAATTAAGTCATACATTTTTTTATAAAATGCATCGATAGTTAACTCAGTATCATTAAATATAACTGTTCTTAATTTAGTGAAGTTAATATTGTTCATAAATATCCTTTCTATCTTGTACCAATACTTTTTTGATACTCAATGTTTTCTATTAACGTATTATAATCGTTATTATTTTTCTCTTCTTCCATTTCTTTTCTTAATTCATCTTCTACTTTTTCTTTTAAATCTCTAATTTGACTAAATAATAATCTTAATATTTTTTCTTTATCAAAGCCTCTTTTTTTATTAGAAACTTCAATATAGTAATTAATTATTTCATATAATTCCAGTGCATATTTCTTACTAATCTTTTCATCTTTTATTAACACTACTCTATTTTTTAATTCATTAATTATTTCAATAGTCCTTTTATAAGTCTCATGATCTCTATCACCTTTTTTGTTTGTTACTTTATCTAAGAATTTACTAACTTCATTTATATTAACTTTAGTTACTGGTGCAAATTCCTTAGTCTTGCCAAAATCTGTAATAGACCTTTTAATTTTATTAATTGAACTTTGATGTTTAATATAATCAACTAATTTCTTTACTGCGTTATATAAAACATTAAATGGTAACGCTAAAACTGAAATTATAGACATCAAGTAACCTCTGTATGATACTTCGTTTATATGATATTTATTCCACACAAGTGCATCAATCATAATTGAAACAGCTACTATCCAAGATCCTAAGAAGAAATATGCTTTTCCTATAAAAGCAAATATAATACCAGCAATTAGGAAAGGAATGGGAAAAATCAAGCCTTCCCAAAAACCACGTTCTTCGAATGATTTACCATAATTCATTTTTTTAAAGACATCAGCGATTCCTTTAAAAAACGAAAGCTTATTTTTCTCACGTTCTTCTTTAAGAAGAGATATTTTTGCTCTTTTTTCATCATTTGATGTAACTAAACCTCTTATTACATTCTTATATAATTTTTCACGATATTTTTTCTCTTTTTTACTAGTTTTCTCTTCTATAACCCTAATCTCTTTTTGACTATTACTAATTTCAACTAGTTTATTTAACATTTCAATGATTTCTGGTTTTGGGCAATATTTATCTAGTTTTTCATTACGATAATTAACTTCATATACGTGTGTATTATACATAATTAGATATTTATCATTTTCTTTATCATAACTAACTTTATTTTCATCTGGTTGTTCTTTGATTTTTTTATTCATTTTCTCAAAGAAAAGACTATTAGTTAATTCAAAATCCATACAATGAACTGTACCTAAATTCGTAAAGCAAATTGTATTCATAATATCCCCCTTTTTTATCTTGTACCAATACTTTTTTGGTAATTAATAGTTTCAATTAAATTATTACATCCTTCGTTATTCTTATTATTTTCTTTTTCTAATACATCGTCTACTCTTCTTGTTAGATCTATTAATTGATTAGATAGTATATTTGATACTTTATCTTTTTCCTTAATGTTTAATGATGCATCGATATAATAATTAATTATTTCATATAATTCTTTAGCAAACTTTTTACTTAATCTACTATCTTTAACTTCTAATATCTTATCTTTTAAACTAGTTACTGCATCAATTGTTTTATGCATATTAGTTGGTGCATCATTCATATTCTTTAATGCAATTTCATTAATATACTTATTTACTTCATCAATACTCTTTTTTGATTTAGTTTTTTTTCTTCTATAATTAAAATCATATATTCCTTTTTGTAAATCTTTCTTTATAGAATAATGTTTAACAACACTTATTATTTTCTTTACTAAGTTATAAGTAATATTAAATGGTAATGTTACCAATGAAAAGATAAATGGCCATATACCATTAATACCTTCATCAAAATTAGTGCAAGAAACATCATCAATAATTGAATTAATTAAAACTGTTCCAAAAAGACTTGTGAACGCACAGCCTGCAGTAATCTTAGCTACTAATTCAAGTGTAACTAAACCCAGAGCAGAAGCACTAGCACCAATTATTATAGATAACATTACAGCTATTATATCAACAATTGAGAATATAAACTTTTTATCACCCCAATTGATCTTTTTAAATATTTTAAATACGCCATTCCAAAACTTGTATTTTTCATTTCGATATTTATCATCATTGATCTTTATTGCTGCTCTTCTTTCATCATTAGTACGAATGATACCTTTTCTTGCATTATCGAAAATTTGTTCTCTTTTCTCTACAATATATTGATTTTTTTCATCTTCTTCTTTTCTTATTTCATCATAAGAAGTACTGTTTTTTACCAATTTATTCAACATATCAACAATTGTTGTTCTTTCTAGATATCCATCTTTTCCTAATATTACTGAATATGCACGATTATCATAAACTATTTTATATTCATTCTTTTCTTTATCGTAAGCAACAGAATATTGTTTTGGTTTTGTAGCAATCATATTCTCCATATTATTGAAGAAGCGATCATTAGTAAGCTCAAATTCATTACTTTTTACAATACCTAAATTTGTAAAATATATAACACCATTTCTCATCTTAATCACCTTCTACCTAGACCCAATGCTCTTTTGATGATTAATAGTTTCCATCATACTATCGTATTCATTATTAAATTCTTCTTTTTCAATTTCGTTTCTAATTGCTTCATCAATTCTTCTATCTAAATCAAGCATTTGATTAGATAAAATAGTTGGTTTAGTATCATATAGTTTTATTGATGAATCAGCATAATACTTAATTATTTCAAATAATTCAATAGCTAATTGTTTACTAGTGTTTTTATCTTTAATTTTTAATATTTTATCTTTTAAGTTTGTTACCATATTAATTATTTCTTCTAAATCAGTTGGTCCCGTTTTTAAAGCGTTTATTCCACCATCATTTAAATATTTATTAACTTCATCAATATTAACTTTATTTTTAGGAACAAACTCTGCTACTTTTTCAAAATGAGTAATAGTTTCTTTAATCTTCTTAACTGCTTTTTTATATCTAAAAGTATTAACTATTTTATCAACAGCTTTTATTACCCCATTTATTGGTGCAATCAATAATGAAAAAACAGTTAGAAGAACGCCGTTCCATTCACGATTAGTAATCTTATTAACTATAGCTGCAATACCCGAATCAACTAAAAATAATGCTTCAATCCCACATCCTAATAATGCAACAGGTAATGATCCTAGAATACATCCAACAATTGCCAAAACGACTGCCAGAATAATTCCAGCCAACATACTTGTTGCGAAATAAGAATCGAAATTATCAAAAATTAATACTTCAAATGTTTCACGTATTGTCTTTAATAATGGAGGATTACTCTTTTTAAAATTACTCTTAATAATTTCTATTTTGGCTAGTTTTTCATTGTTAGTATTTAAGATACCTTCTTCTGCGTTTTTAAAAGCTATATCTCTTTGTTTTCTATCGTAAGCACTCTTCTCTTCAGTTTCTTTCTTAAATTCATCAATATTATTAGTAATTTCAATTAATTTATTAAGTATTTCAAGAGAGTCAGATTTTTCACAATAACCATCTCTTCCAAACTTAACAGTATATTTTTCTCCATTAAAGAAAACTAAGTATACATCATTTTCTTCATCATAATTAACATGATATAATTCTGGCTTTTCATTTATTAAACTTGTCATTCTTTCTAAGAATTGTTCATTAGTTAATTCAAAAGCTTTACATTTAACTATACCTAGGTTAGTAAAATAAACGTTATTTTTCTTCATATTCTGGCCCCCTTTCATTTATTTATCTAGTGCCAATACTTTTTTGATGTTCTATATATTCAACTAAATTGTCACAACTACTATTAACTGTTTCTTGTTCTTTTTCTTTACTTAGAATTTCATCTACTCTTTTATTTAAATCAGTTATCTGACTTGTTAATATAGTTGGTATTCTATCTTTTTCATTTAGATTAATTGACGCATCAACATAATATTTAATTATTTCAAATAATTCCATTGCATATTGTTTACTAATCTTTTCATCTTTAATTAATAAAATCTTTTCTTTTAAGTTTGATACCACCGCTACTGTTGTTTCTAAATCTGTTGGACCATTTTTTAGATTACTAAATCCTACTTCATCTAAGAACTTATCTACTTGTTTAATATTTATATTACTCTTTGAAATAAATTCTTTTTTTTCTTTTACTTTAGTTATAGTGCTCTTTGTTTTAATTATTTTAATAATATATTTAATTCTATTAGTTATTTTCTTACCTATGTTATACAAAAGATTAACTGGTAATAACAAAACCGATATAATTGTTAATAATACACCTCGGTAACCTTTCCCATCCACTGATGCAGGAACAGTTATAATACTATCAATCCCAAGTGGAATGAATGTAAAAAATCCAACTGGTACTGATATACAAGCCATACCAACAATTAAACCAATTATTGATAAAATACATAATCCAACACAATAAAATACTGGTGTTTTACCAATGAAAACACTTATAAATGTATCCCATACTGATTTAAAAAATCCTTTATTATTTTTTTTATATTCTTCTTTTAACCAAGCTAGTTTCGCTCTTTTTTCTTCATTAGTCTCTACAATACCTGATTCTGCTTTTTTAAATAACTCTTCTTTTCTATTAACTTTATAAGCTACTCTTTTCATCTCTTCACTACGTAACTTATATGTATTATTAGTTATTTCAACTAACTTATTAAGTAAATCTATAACTTCTTTTTTTGGACAATTACTATTTAACTTTTCATTTACAAATTCTACATCATAACTAAGATGATCGTATCTAATATGATATTCATCATTTTCACTATCATAAGTAACATTAAAACGATTAGGATCATCTTTTATTAGATTAATCATTTTACCAAGAAAAAGCTCGTTAGTTAATTCAAATTCTTTGCATTTAACTATACCGAGACTTGTGAAATGTATAATATTCATAATAATCCCCCCCTTTTTTTATTTAATTATTATCTTGTGCCAATACTTTTTTGATGTTCTATATATTCAACTAGATTGTCACAATTATCATTTATTCTTTCTTTTTCTTTGTTTAATTCATCATCTACTCTTTTACTTAAATCTATTATTTGATTAGATAGAATTAATAACACTTTTTCTTTTTCTTTAATATTTATTGATGAATCAATATAATAGGAAATAATCTCATATAATTCTGTAGCAAATTTCTTACTTAGTTGTTCATCATTAATAGTTAATATTTTATCTCTTAGTTCACTGATTAATTCAATTGTTGCTGTTAAATTAGTTGGTGTACTTTTTAAGCTTGCTATTCCAGAAGTTTCTAAATATTTATTTAGTTCATCAATATTTATCTTTGATTTTGGAATAGTAGTAACTTTTTGTTTTTTAGTCATTTGTTTTTTAATATTATCAACTTCTATATTATGTTTGATTACATTAATTATTTTTTTTACCAAATTGTAAACTACATTCAACGGAAATGTTAAGACTGATAATATTGAATAAATCAATCCACGATAACCCCTACTAGAGCCTTCTGAAGTTGCTGCTGATAATCCACTTACACCAAAGATTAATTCAAGTGCAACACCAACTAAAGGAAAAACTCCATTTTGGGTTATTGCTAACAATAAAACACCTATTACTGCAAGAACTGCACCAGTAATTGCTTGATGATAAAAAGCATGTTCAGATACTTTACCAAAATTCATTTTCTTAAAAGTATCTTTTATTCCCTTTAAAAGTGATGAATTATCGCCATTTTTATATTTCTCATTGATTAATTCGATTTCAGCAAGTTTTTCAGCATTAGTTCTTAAAATACCTTTTTCTGCATTTTCTAGACTCTTCTTTTTTTCTTGTTCTTGATATCTATTTCTTTCAATATTTTCACTAACAACATCCTTTTTTTGTTTTGTTACTTCAACTAATCTATTTAATTGTTCAACAATACTTTCATCTTCACATTTATTTGTTAAATAATCTTTTCCATATTTAACTTCATAAGAATCTTTTTTATAAACAATTGTGTATTGATCAATTTTCTCATCATAAAATACACCATTATGCATATAATCATTATTAATTAGTTCACGCATTTTGTTAAAGAATGCTTTACTTGTTAATTCAAACTTAGTAGATTTTACTGTATCAAGATTGGTAAAATATATATAATTCTCTCTAACAAGATTAGCTTTCATTATTTAGCTCCTGGTTTCTTCTCATCTACATAAACAGCTAATTCATCCATAATGTGAGTTAATTGGTTTTCTAGTTGATTAGAATTAATACCAAGTTTCTTATCTAAATAATCTTCTACTTCATCAATTCTATCTAAAATACTTATTGGTAAATTACTACTAAATCCAACATCCATTAGTTTTTTATAATCAATAACTATTTTCTTAGTTTTGTTAAGAATCATTAGTTTTTCTTTTCTAGTTAATTTATTAGATTTATTAGTTACATCATAAACAAATCTTTCAATATATGATTTTAAATCTAATGGACTTGGAATTCTGTTATCATCTTCTTTAGTTTTTCTTTTAATTAATAAAGCTATTCCAATTATTTTAGTTTGAATTGTTTCTTTTTCTTCAGTTGTTTTAGCTTTCTTTAAAGCTTCATTTCTTAAATAATCTAAATATAATTCTAAATCTTCTACATCTTCAATATCTTCATAATTAGAGTTTTCCATTGCTTTAATTTTAGTTTCTCTAACTATTACTTTGTTCTTTTCATCGCTAATTTTACGATGTTTAGCTGCTAAATATAAAAGATTCTTTACTAATGGAGTATATTCTTTAGTATTAAGACTATCTTCATCTTTATCAGGTAATACTACGTCAAAATCAGTATTATCTTCTGTAATACTAAATGTATTTCTATTTACACTATAAAATACACCATTAGCATCATTTCCTATTTTTTTCTCTAAATCTTGTATATACTTGTTTGTTGAAATTGTAGTAGTCTCAGCACCCTTAAATACCACTACTACATTATAATCAGTGAACACTATTCTATTATTCATATACATATATTACATTACTATAATGTAATGCCCCCTTCAAAGCCCTATATTATACCACAAAAAAACTACTTTTTCAAGCAGTTTCGTTCTTTCATCACTTTCTCTTTACCTTTTCTTGCTCTTCGATATATTCATCTAAAAACTCTTTAGGATTAATGCCTACTGAAGCAAAGAAACTAATGTATTCGAATAACAATCTGGATAAACACTCAATATCAACAAAATCATAGTCACTATTAGATAGTGAATCCATAATATTTATGTGATTATACTCTATATCACTAAAAGCTTTTTTACATTGAGTTTTATCATTAATATCAAATGGAATCTTATATGTTTCAAGGAAACTAATCATTTCTGTAAACATATCATTTAGATCTTTTTTAGGATAAGAATCGATAAGATATTTCCCTTTTTCTAATCCTTCACGAATAGTTTTAGTTATTTTAGATGATAAATTGATATTATTAAATAATTCATAATTACCACGTAAACTATTACTATTATCTACATAACTACGATAATCTTTATTCATTTTAACAACTGCATCATAAAAATAGTCTGGATATATTCTCATTTCATTAAAAATATCTAAAACTATATATAGATTAGCTATTAGTTTCTCAATAAAATCATCTATATTAACATCATTATGTAGTACTTTTAAATATAATTCACCCATATTATTATTTAATACATAGATTTTATCACTCATTAACATATCTGGTAATTTACTTGGTTTTTTATCAAACTTTTCACTTAAACCACGAAGTTTTCTTATTTTTAGTATTTCTTCATTCATAGTTTCACTTCCGAGCTAATTATATCACTTTTTAAGACAAAATAAAAGAATAGTTAACTATTCTTTAATATACACTTTTTCCATTGTTAAATCATTAGTTTTATCGCCATTAAATAAATCTAGTTTATTATCTTTTAAAGTACCATTATAATCTAGTTTAATTCCTGCATAATTTTCAATTAAAGTAATGTTTTCACCATCAATCTTCCATTCTACAGTAATATTTAAACCATCCCTAGTACTTTTACCAGTTCCATCTGCATTTAAAATAATTTCTTCTACATCATTAGTATTCTTTTCAGTTTCAGGATCTCCTACAAACTTAGAATACTCTAGTTTATAAGTTCCTGCATATTTATCTAAATCACTTCCACAACCAGTTATAATAAATAAACTAAGTACAAATAAAATAGAACAAAAAACAACTTTTTTCATATTTTTCCTCCACATTATAAATTATAACACGAATTGCTCTAAATTTTACATATTCTCTTGCTATTTAGATAAATAAATGACATAATTAAATTAGAAAATGGAGGTGTTTGTGAAGAACAAATTAAGTGAATTCTTTGAAGTTAAAAAAAGGAATTCTAATTACAGGACAGAAATATTTGCAGGTATTACAACATTCTTGGCAATGGCTTATATTTTAGTTGTTAACCCAAATAATATTTTATGGGGTGGAACAGCTGATCCAAGATTCACTAGTGTATTTATTGCAACTGCATTAGGTGCATTTATTGGTACATTATTGATGGCTTTAATTGCTAAGATGCCACTTGCACAAGCTCCTGGTATGGGACTTAACGCTTTGGTTGGTACTATTATTGGTGGAGCAATGGGATTTAGTTTCTCATATGGTAATGCAATGGTATTTGTCTTAATAAGTGGTATTATCTTCTTACTATTATCATTTATTAAGATAGGTAGAAAGAAAAAAATATCATTACGTGAGAAAATCTTTGATGGAGTACCTAAACCAATTAGGACAAGTATATCAGTTGGTATTGGTATGTTTATTGCATTTATTGGATTACAAAATGCACATATAATTGTAGGTAATCAATTTACTTTAGTACAATTAATTGACTTCAATAATCCACAGTTATGGGCTCATGGTGGAGAAGCTTGTATGGCCGCTGTAGCACTATTTGGATTATTAGTAATTACAATCCTTGCTCACTATAAAGTTCGTGGGGCAGTAATCATAGGAATTATATCAGCAACTATCCTTGCAATTCCCCTTGGAGTTGCCAATGTTGACATACTAACTGGCAATATTCCAGGTATAAGTTGGAAATTCTGGGAAAATATAACAAATTTTGTAGGGAATAATGAGGTTTTCATGTCTATCTTAAATGATGGCTTTGTATTACCTGATGGATCTATTCTTACAGCAATTATGTTAATTATTTCATTCTCAATGATTGATATGTTTGATACTATGGGTACAGTTATTGGTTGTTGCAAGAATGCTAACTTAATGGATAAAGATGATAAACCAATTAATTATGGTAAAATGATGTATGCTGATAGTACTGCTACTATTGCTGGTGCATTACTTGGTACTAGTACAGTTACTACATTCGTAGAAAGTGGTACTGGAGTAGCAGCTGGTGGTAAAACTGGTTTAACAGCTCTTACTACTGCTATATTATTCTTATTAGCTATCTTCTTATTACCACTATTTGCCTTTATTCCTTCAGCAGCAGCAGCTTCTGCATTAATTTATGTTGGTGCATTAATGATTCAAAATGTTGTTGAAATAGACTTTAAGAATATTAAGAATGCAGTACCATCATTTATAACTATTATAGTAATGATTCTATCTTACTCAATTACTAATGGTATTGGAGCAGGTATTGTATCATTCGCAGTTATTGATTTTATTATCTATTTAATAGATTTAATTAGATATAAGAATAAAAAGACTAAAGATAAACCAAAACTAGAAGTTACTTGGGTTACATTAGTAATATTCATTCTATTTATGATTTATTTCCTAGTTCCAACAGTAATATAAAAAAAAGACCATTTGGTCTTTTTTATTTTCTAATATAAGTAACATCTTTACCTAAACCATCTTTAATAATTAGTTTATCACCATCAATTTTATATTCATATGTATTAGCTTTAGTATTGCCAGTATAAAGAATTGTTACTTTAGTACCATCATCTTCATAAGTACATTCCATTTTTGCACCTGCCATTTCATATGCACAAGTTTTATCATCATTAAAGATATAGTAATAATCAGTTGATGAACCATCATATCTCCATTTACCAACCAATCCTTTAGCACCACAAGCAGTAGTTAGAATAATCATTATTAAGACTATTACCCAAATAGTTTTTTTCATTTATCCTCCTTAATTAAATTATAAAATATGGAATACTAAACATCAATATTTTTAATTATATTTAATAATGCAGTAGCCACTATCTTAGAACTCTTTTCTAAAAATTCTTCATATACCATAACATTATCATTATTAGGAACATCAGAAATACTTCTTATAACAATAAATGGAATATGTGATAAATAACATACTTGAGCAATAGAAGCTCCTTCCATTTCTACACATAAAGCATTAAATTTCTTGGAAATCTTTGAACTCATAGCTTCTTCAGTACAGAAAATATCACCTGATGCAATAATACCCTTATGATAACTTACTTTTTCTTTTTCTAAAACATCACAAGCTAATTTAACTAAATACTCATCACTATTTATATATACTCCTACTTTTGGAATATAACCTTTTTCATGATTAAATGCAGTTATATCAAAATCATGTTGCACTAATTTTTCACCAACAACAATATCAAGTACATTTAAATTAATATTAACTCCACCAGCAACACCAACATTAATTATTAAATCAACACCATAATTATCAATTAATATCTGAGTAGTACGAGCAGCATTTACTTTACCTACTCCACTTGTTACTAACATACATAAAGTATTATTAATTTCCACTTCATAAAAATGTAAGTCAAATATATCATATTCATTTTGTATATTAAGAGATTCTTTAAATGCATTGATCTCTTCATCCATTGCAAAAATAATACCTATTTTTTTCATATAAACTTCCTCGGGAATATTATATCATAATTATTTAATTATAATTTAATAACTTACTAGTTACTATTAACTGTTTATCTTTACCTAAACAAGTAGATAATACCAAGTAATTCTCATGAATATTATGATTAACCATTATTTTGCCAGTTTTTGGCATATTATATATATCATTAACTACATATTGATAAGTATTATTATTAATATCTAAAGTAATAATATCATTAATACTTAATTTATCTAAATCTTTAAAGAATGCATAATATCCATTACCTGAATGAGCTATTAAATATATTATTGATCCATTAGTACTTGGAAAAGTACTTTCTTTTAAAATGGTTACTGCTTTATTAATATTATTATTCTTACTATTTATAGAGTAAAAACCTTGTCTTAGATTAATTTTAGGTATTTTAAGAATACCTAAATATTCATCTTTTGTTTCATTACTTAGTTTAGCTACTAATCTATTATTATCTTTATTATTAACTACATCTTCTTTCTTTTCTTCATAATATACCTCTACTAATTCGTTAGTTCCAATATCCAAGAAATAATAATAAATATGATAACTACAAAATAAAGCTAATGAAATCATTATTATAATTAAACTAAAATGATTCTTTTCTTTCATAATACATCCTTCCTATTCCTATTAAAAAGATAATACTAAATAATGAATGGGCAATTATATCTTCATTAGTATTAGTTTTTTCTACTGGTACTTCTATTTTTTCATTAATTAAATTAGCTTTTATTACTTCACCATCTTCTTTTATTTCAAAATATACTTTTTCATTAGTAATCATATATAAACTATTAGCTTCTTTTTCGATAATATAATATTTACCATATGGTAGATTATCTATAATTACTTGACCATTTTCATCAGTTTCTTTTGTAAATAATAGCTTATCATCACTATATATTTCAATAATAGTATTTGGTATTCCTACATTAGTATCTTTATCTAATTTAGTAAATTCTAGTTTACCTTTTTTTAAAACATTTTTTATATTTAAATTAATACTAATATTCTTATCATATTGATTAGTTTGTTTTATTTCAAAATTAATTTTATCTTTTTCTATATATTTATCACTTTTAGTTTTTTCTATTAAATAATATTTACCTAAATCTAAATTATTTATTTTTGCATTACCAGATTCATTAGTTTTAATAGTTTCTATATAAATATCATTATCTTTGTATATATCAAATTCTATATTACTTAAATCTATTTCTTGGTAAGATACTTCATTATTAGAAAAATTAGCTACTTCACCTTTCTTATTTATTTCTAATGAACCTTTAACACTTTCATTAACAAAATTAATATCAATATAACTCTTTAATTCATCATTATACTTAATATTACTTTCTTCATTAATTATTACTTTTATCTTATTTTTATTCCAAATATATCCCTCTACTACTTGATCTTCTAATTCTTCTATTTCATATTCACCACTATCTAGAGATTGAGTAGTAATTATACCCTCTTCATTCGTTTCATAAACGCATTCTGGGTTATCTGGACATATATTCCATCCTTTAGTATTTCGTATCTTAAATTTGATATTTGGTACCTTAATTGGGTTATTATTCTCATCTATCTTGTGAATTACTAATTTTGCTCCTTCTGTAATTAAAGTAATATCTTTTTTTACTTCATTACTATAATGTAATCTTGCCATCTTTTGAGTTGAATCATCATCTTTACCTACAAAGATAACTGTTTTATTATTACTATAATTCTTCTTTTTTAATATTATATTATCAATACCAGTTTTTCCTGGAATAATATGTAATTTATTACCCTCAATATAAGTCTTGTGAATACTTACTACCTCGTAATTATCTAATACATTATTACTATCTTCTATTACTATTTCTTGCTTTAAAGATGCGTTATAAGTAGATTTAAAGTTTGGTAATACTTTATGATTATTAACTAACTTCATTATTTCATTACGTTCATTAGTAACATCAATTTCTTCTCCTTCTTCATTCTTTTTAGTCCAAAAAGTTACTTTAGTAGATCCAGTTAATTCCCATACTAAAGCTTGAGCTGCCATACTATATCGGATATTATCATGACCGGGATATTCTCTCCCATAATAACCAATTAATTCTAGTTTTTCTTTAATCTCTTGATTATAGCCAGAATCTAAATCTCCTTCTACATAATCAGTTGTTGTTATATGTTTACCTGGTTCAATACAATACGCATAAGTATCGTTTAATCTAAATATTGTAAATGGGTATGATGCATATACTTTACCATATCTTGAATAATAGATTTCTTTATGATCTTCCCTTATTAATTCGTATTGATCTTGGGCAAATACATCTTTGATATTTAATATAATCATTAATATCAATAATAATTTAATTATTTTTTTCATATTTCTCCTTTCAAAACAAATAATTAATGACACTTCGTGTAACCCCAACATCAATCAATTTGTCGACGCTATAATAACATAAAAAAAATAAAAAAAAACTCCCTGTTGAGGGAATATTATACTTCATACTTCAATAACTCACTAATACTACAATTTAATGTATAACAGAGTTTAGCTAGTACAATAGCATCATACTTAATAACCAAATTATTATAATAACGCATAATAACATCATATTTTAAACCAGTTAATTTACTTAACTTATAAATACTAATATGTTTACTAATCATTATTATTCTTAAATTACAATATACTACACCATACTCTGTACCTATTGTGTTTATCAGTATTATATCCTCCTTTCAAATAAAAAAGAAGTATTACTACTTCTTATTTTATATACTTTTTGGTTTTACAATTTCTAAATCTAAATCTTCTTCCAAACTATCATCAAACATTTCTCGTTCATCATTTGTTAGATGAATTTGTTCAATTAAATGCTCACGACATTCACTAAATGAATAATTTCTCTCTTTTGATACTTCTTCTTCTAGAGATTCTCTTATTGCTTTTATAGTCTCTAAATTAGGAACATAATCTCCATCTGCAGCCATATCTCTTCCAATATCATCAACTATCTCATTAAAATATGTTAATACTGATTGGAAAGAAGTAGGTCGCATATTAAATTCGTCACCTTCTTCATGAACGAATCCAATTAAACCAGTATCATTGGCACGTCTTAATCCATCTATAAAATCTCTAGTTGATGGTTTAGTAGAAGATAGAAATACTCTTGTATATCTTCTATACACTTCATGTTCAATTCCTGCAAATGTATTTTGTATATAGTTATATGCAGTATTTAATAACCATAAATGATTCTTTAATATTACTCTATCATCACATAGTTTACAAATTGCATAATATTTCTTTCTTTGAAGTGTACTTGCTTCCATCAATAAACTTTGATAATTTGGATCAGAGAAATAACTTTTAGAAAACAATTCTTTTAATGTGTTTTGATCATATGTACCAGAAACAATTTCATCAAATAGTCTTCGATGTTCTTTTCTTTCATCAGTTATTTCTTCATTTGATGCACCAGTAATAGAATTAATTACACGGGCATTATATCTTCCTAAATAGTCCTTTGCTTTATTTACTGTTTCTTTTATTTGTTCATCTGTTGCTTCAACATATTCATCTATCGATTCATATTGCTTTTCTCGTTCATTTTTAAGACCAAATCCCGGTATATATCGAGATTTATTTTCATCATAGAAAACAGGTTCTTTATATATTGGATTACTTCTAGAATCATATGTATCAACTGTTCTTAACATATTCACATATGTTTGTATAGACATTTTATTCTTTTTAGCAGTCTCAAAAGCATTTAACGTTTCAATTAAACACTCTTCAAAAGGTTTATATGTTATTTCAGCTTTTTCTCTTGCATACTTAATACCAACTAGTATTTCCTCGTCTGTTAAACTCATACATTTCACCTACCTTATTATTTTCCACGACCATTTTCTTTTGCTTTATAATTTTGAATAAATTCATTTAAATCTTCTTCAAACGTTTTTTGTTCTTCAGGATTAAGTGTCATTTGTTTTATCTTATAATCGCGGAAATCTTCTAGAGATAATGAATCAATTTTTTCTTTCGTATGAATAATTACACTTCGACATTTATCACAAATTTCTTCTACTGGTTCATCTAGTTGTTTTTTAGCAAAGGCATATGTTATATCATAACTAACTGGATTAATTTCAACATAAAAGCCATTATCGTCTACCATTACACCTGGAACATCATATGACCAATAAGCAAATCTTTCTAACGCATCATCATAGCCAAATTGACTATTTTGCCACAAATCAGTTCCTGAATATCTTATAAATAATTTACGATATTCTCTAAATAATTCATCATAACTACGAATAGCCTCACCTTTTTGGTATTTTAATTCATTTTCATCAGCAAACGTAAAGTGGAAATAATAGATTTCTCTAGCTAATTTATTTATTTGTACTATACAATCCATCCATTCATCAACTAAAGGATTTTTACCAAAAGCACTTGCACCCAATTGTAATTCTTGTAGTGTTAAAACACCTCTTTTTGCTAGTTCTAATGCTGCTTTTACTGGTCTTGCATCGATTCCCGCTGCATATTTTTCGGCAATTCTTTCAAATGATTGAATATCACTAATATTACTTCTAAAGAAATCATTTAGAAGAAATTTAGTATCTCTAAATTCAATTCCACTAAGATCTACTCCTTCTAATGATCCCATACTTGGTTCATATTGTGAATTCTTTCGCATAGATTCTGTGTCATTAATTTTGATTCCACTAAGATCCACATCATTAAATGATCTTAAATTATAATCATCAAAATTAAGTATATGAGGTTCAAGAGTTGGCTCTTCAACAGTTTCTTCTTTCTTCTCTTCTTCAACTTGAATAGTTGGAATACCTTGCATCATTTTTCTTGCATTAGCTTCTCTTTCTAAAGCAATTCTTCTTAGTTCTACAAGATTATTTTGTTCAAGTTGTTCATTTTGTTCGTTTTGTTTTAAAGAAACTGCAGCATCCATTGCCATACGAATGGCAAATTCTAAATTACCACCATTCTTGTTAATACTTTCTCTAGCTGCTTTAACTACTTTTAATAATTCTTCATCAGTTAAATTCGTATAATCCATAATTAATAACCTCTTCCATTATATATTTTTTCAGATTCTCTAAATTCTGAAACCTTAGCTTCAAACATTTCTTTTTCTTCTTCAGATAGATGCATTTGCCTTTTCTCATACTCTAAGAATTCTATATCATCCATACGATAAAGTTCATAAGCTCGTTCGTTTACATATTTTTTAATCTCATCTAGTGATTCTAAATCTTGTATTGATATATTTGTTGATCTATTTTTTTTAATAAAATCATCAACAAATTTACGAGCATATAGAGTTTCAGAATCAAATGATCTATTATCAACAGATGAATAAGTATATATTGAAGGACTCATACCAGCAAATGGCGTACTTCCATTATTAACACCTTTTAGTATATGTGTACTTGCATAATCCATTCCTTCCATGAATTCATCATAAAGAGTTTTTCCAGAATCATTTAAAGTTTTAACGCCTAAATTTCCTCTTGCAATAGATGTAAGGCTTTTTTTTCCTTTTTCTTCCTTAAATTTTTCAATCGCATTTCCTATATTTAAAAAGCGAATACGAGTATCATTTTGTATATCCCTTAATTCACTATCAATTAGCAAACTACAATATACATAAAATTTCTCTCTTTGAGTATAATTGATTCGCATTAGATTTTGAATATCTTCTTGACTAAAAGAATATTCACCACCATTTAATAATGCTTGTAATTCATCGGAGTTATACATACCTTCTTTTGCTTTTTCAAATATATTCTCGTGTTTATTATTCAATTCTGTTTTTTTGTCACCGTCTATATCCATTGCTTTTATTTTATAAAAAATATCATCTAGACCTTTTCGAATCTTTACTTCTAAATCTGTAACAACATAGTAATATTCTGTCATTACTTTATACATATCCATAATTGCTATAACTTGACGCTTTGGTCTTGCTTTTTTTCTTTCTATTTCTTCTTTCTTTTCTTTAGCTACAATATCTAAAGATTTTTGAATTGCAATACCCAAAATCACTTCTTTAGGATACCAAAAGCCTATTTTCTCTCTTCCTTCAAAAATATCTTCTGCAATTGAAAAAGCTTTGTTGATTGCCTTATAATAATCCTCACTGTCTAGGATTTCATACTTTTCTGTATACTCATCAAAACTCATTTTCATACTCATCACCTATTATAATTTTATCATGATAAAAATCAATAAATCAATAAAAATGGTAATATCTCTTGTTGTTTACGTTAAAATATGTAAAAAAAGAAGTATTTCTACTCCTTCTTTAACCATTTCTTCAAATGTTTCTTCTATTTAAATCTACTCTATCAATGTCTATTTCGTCTTTTTCCATTGAATCAAGAACAGCTTGAACAGCAGCACCAAAAGCTGCAGTTTTAAAAAATTGCAATGATGAATTGAAATCATAATAGTTTTTAACTTGGTTCAAAGCCAATTTAAATACTTTTGCCATCTGTTCATCAGTTAACTGTTCATAAAATTCTAGTTTATCTTGTAATTCTTTTTCCATACTTATCTCCTATTATTTTCCTTTAGATATCTCTATTGATTCTAATATTTCTTCAACTTTTACTTCAAATGTTTCAATTTCTTCTTCTGTTAAATGCATTTGTCTTAATTTATAAACCATAAATTCTTCATCAGTCATATTATCAAAGTCGCATGCATATTTATTTAAAATTTTTCTTATTTCATTTAATGATTCTATATCTATTAGTGATGCTTCTGCACGTCTATTATTTGAAACAAATTCTTTTACAAAATCTACTACATATTTTCCTTCTGTATCAAATCCATCATCATTTACAGTTCTTCTGCATACCTCATCAACACCAATATTACATTTTTCTTGAGCTTTTTTATATCCTTCATTAAACTCATCAAGAAGACTTTTTTTGGTAACATTTTCTAGATTATTACCATTAGTGATATTTTTATAGCTTCTTTTATCTAGTTCTTCCATAAATTTATTTATTTCACTAACTGCTAATAGATATCTATCACGCGTTCTATCTTTCATTATATTTAATTCACTAGATAAACGACAATAAAGATAACATCTTTCTCTTTGAAGTTCATTTAATTCTATTAATTCATCCATATCTGTTGGACTTAAAAGATACGTATCATCTGTTTCAATAGTTGAAGAAATAAATGGACCAAGTCCTCTATAATTGTATTTATTACTATTTTTTATTTCTTTTAGTTTATCTAAAGAACATATACCCTCATATACTTTTGAAATCAAATCTAAATGTTTATTAAAAACTACGTTTTCTAATGGATTATATAGCGTTAATCTCATTCGTTTCACTACATTTGATAATATTTCTGTTTTAATTCCAGAATGAATTCTATCCGCATTATTATAGTAATCTTTTAAGATTTTTCTCATATCATCAATAGGTATTATTGAACGTTTTAATCTTTTTTCTCTTTTTAGTTTATCTAGTTTTTTCTTTTCAACTAATTCATTCATACAATTTTGAATAACTATACCTAAAGAAAATCCTTTAAAAGTATTAGGTAGTGGACTATTTCTTCCTTCTTGAAATTCTTTAGTAATTGATATAGCTTTCCTTACGGAGTCTAGTATTTCTTCATCAGTAAGTTTTTCATAGTCATTCAAATTGTTTCTTGGATCTTCTGCCATAAGCTCACCTATTATTTATTTTTTTGATTTTTTTCTTCAATTATCATTTCTAATGCCGTTTGAAAACTTACGCCCAATATTGTACCAGAATAATCTACACCTGATATATTTTTAAAATCATCACCATGTGCTTCTACTGTACCAATAGCCATTTTATATGCTCTTAGTACTTCTTCATCAGTAAGTTCACGATATTTTGAAACATCCATATTATCACCTAACTTAATTATAATATGAATTTTGTCAATCACAAATAGTTATTATTGTTTTTCTATTTATTATTGTAAATAATTGTAAAAAAAACATAGACTTATCTACGTTTTTCTTTATTTGCATCTAAACATTCTCTAATATCTTCATCAAATGTTTTAATCTCTTCATCTGTAAAACCAGCACATTGTAAACGATATCTACGATAACCAGCTATATCCATATCTGAATAATTACTAAGATATTTAATATGCTTATCTAAGAAGTAAAGAGCATCTTGGAATTTTTCTCTATTAGGAATCTCATATCGTTTTGGATCTAGTATTTTCTTAAATAAATAATAATTATCATCATATGAAGTTGGTGGATAAGATTTTTCATTTAATGAGTTAGGTTGCTCATCTGGAAATCCTGCTCCCGTTTTACGTTCAACTGTAATACTATCTCTAAGGCTATTAACTTCACCAAGGAATGATAGTTCAACATTATAACCCCAATCTTTATTATGATCAATTTCCTCAAGATTATCTAATGCTTTTGCTCTTAATTCATTATATATTTTGATTAGATTTGATCTTTCTATACCAAGTGTATAATTATCAACATATTTATAATAAATATAAAAGTTTTCTCTTACAAGTCTACTTACTTCAAGTAGTTTTACCATATCTTTAGTATCCATATATATAGTTTCTAAAGCTTTTGGTAATATTTTACCATCTACTGCATTATTAAGTGCATCTCTTGCTACATCAAAAGAATGAGTACCACCAGGTAGTAATAAAACACTACTAGTTACTTCTTGTGTTATACTATGTATTTTTTCACGATTCTCTGTCATTAAATTACTTAATGCTTTTTCTGTAAGCATTTCTCTTGCAACACGCCATCCTGCTGCACCTGCTGATACTTTTTCTTCTCTTGTAATATTTAAAACTCGATCAAGAAAGATTTCCATTTCATGTAATGAAAAATTACTATATAATTCTTGATATTCTTCTTCACTTATTTCATTCATATTCTTTTCTCCTATTTAAATAATATCATATTATTTATTATTTAATCAATCATTTTAAAACATTAAAACGTTAAAAATGTCAATAAATATACTGACACTAACAAAATTTTATTATATAATAATAGAGTAATTTATGGGATAATAGCCCTAGGAGGATATATGATAACCGGTTTTGATAATGAAAAGTATGTAAAAATACAAAGTAAAAAGATTAAAGAAAGAATTAAAATGTTTGATAAACTATATCTAGAAGTTGGTGGAAAACTATTTGATGATACACATGCTAAACGTGTATTACCTGGGTTTGATTTAAATGTTAAAATTAAAATGTTCCAAGAACTTAAAAATGATTTAGAAATTATACTTTGTATTAATGCAGATTCTATTTCTCAAAATAAAAGAAGAGAAGAATATGGTATTACATATGATGTTGAAGTATTAAGACTTATTGATAATTTAAGAAATCTTGGTTTTACTATTAATTCAGTAGTTATTACATTATATAAAGATCAACCTGGTGTAGATAAGTTTATTAGTAAACTTGATTTAAATAAAGTAAAACATTATATTCATACACCAACTAAAGGTTATCCAACAGATGTAGATACTATTGTTTCTGATGAAGGTTATGGTGCTAATCCATATATTGAAACAACTAAGAAATTAATACTTGTTAATGCACCTGGACCTGGTTCTGGAAAACTTGCAACATGCTTATCTCAGTTATATCATGAACATAAACGTGGTATTAATGCTGGTTATGCTAAATTTGAAACATTCCCTGTATGGAACTTACCACTTAATCACCCTGTAAATGTAGCTTATGAGGCTGCTACAGCTGATTTACATGATATTAATATGATTGATCCATTCCACTTAGAAAAATACAATATAAAGGCTGTTAATTATAATAGAGATATTGAATTATTCCCAGTATTAAAATCTATATTATTTAAAATAACTGGTAAAGATATTTATTATTCACCTACTGATATGGGTGTTAATATGATAGGTAGTTGTATTACAAGTGATGAAGTATTACAAGATGCTGGAAAAAAAGAAATAATAAGAAGATATTTTAATGGTATGAAATCTTATAAACTAGGTTTATCTAATATAGAAATACCTAATCGTATTAAAATACTTATGAATCAATTAAATATTGATCGTGATTATTTTGATATTATTAGTGTAGCTGAAAAGAAATCTAGTGAAAAGAATAGTCATGTTGTATCACTAAAACTTAATGATGGTAGAATAATTACTGGTAAAGAAACAGATTTATTAAGTCCAATATCTAGTTGTATTATAAATGCTATTAAAGAATTATCTAATATACCAGATAAAATTAAATTATTACCAAAAAATATTCTTGAACCAATTAAGAAATTAAAAAGTAATGAATTACATGAAAATAGAAAAAGATTAGATCTTGGTGAAGTATTAATTGCTTTATCTATTTGTTCAGTTACTAATCCAACTGTTGAACAAGCTCTTGACCATTTAAAAGATTTAGAGATGTGTGATGCTTATTCTACATATATAGTTCCTGATAGTGAACTTAAAACATTAAAGAAATTAGATGTAAATTTAATATGTGAACCAAAATATTATTCTGAGAATGACTTTATTTATTAAAAAACGTAAAAAATGTATCAAAAAATACATTTTTTTTATAAATTATTGTATACTTTAATCAGAAGGAGGAGTAATGAAAAAGTTAGTTTGTGAATTTGTTGGAACAATGATGTTAGTTCTACTTGCTTGTGGTGTAGCTGTTGCTACTGATGTTCATTATTTAGGAACTGCACTTGCATTCGGACTTGTTATTGTTGCAATGGCATATTCAATTGGTAATGTTTCTGGTTGCCATATTAACCCTGCTGTATCACTTGGTATGGTAATGACTGGTCGTATGACATGGAAAGAATTCTTTGAATATGTAATTGCTCAAATTCTAGGTGCTATTGCTGGTGCAGCTATTCTTGGTGTAATACTAAGAAGTTATGGTGCATTAGGAGCTAATAGTTATGGTGGAAGTGTAACTGTATGGATTGCTTTACTTGTTGAAGTTATTCTAACATTTGTATTTGTAACAACTATTTTAGGTGTAACTGATAAAAAAGAAAATGGTCATGCAACTGGTATTATTATTGGTTTAACATTAGTTCTTGTTCATTTATTTGGTATTCCATTTACAGGAACATCAGTTAACCCTGCTCGTTCTATTGGACCAGCATTACTACAAGGTGGAACAGCTTTATCTCAACTTTGGGTATTTATTCTAGCTCCACTTGTTGGTGCAGCACTTGCAGCATTATTCTACAAGTACGTTTTAAAAAAATAAGCTTTTAAAGCTTATTTTTTTTATTCCATCCACATATTAGTAACATTACCCTCTGATGGATAATCCACGTGTCTAACTAATGATAAACTATATCTTTTTGGTAAATTACTTTTATCTAATTTAGTAACAACTAATGCATTAATATCAACTGTTTTTTCTTCAGCTACATAAATATATTTATCCGTAACACCAATAACTAAAGCAATATGATTTATCTTAAAAGGATTTTTACATGTACCACTACATGGTGTTAATAAGTAATCCCCTACTCTAATATTATTTGCTTCATCAACAGTATTCTTTTTAACACCTGCATAGAATGAATCATCTTTTAAACCATTTTGTATTCTTGCCCATAAAACAAATGAATAACAATCTAAACCTACACCAGAAGATCCCCACGCATTATTTTGACCAATATTAAGACCTACTTGTCGATAATATGACGCACCTTGATATGGTACCTTATAATCAAGTCCACCTACTAAGAATCTAGCTGCAGCTACTACACCTGCTCTTGTACCATAACCTGCTTCTGCTACTACTTGTTTTAATAAATTATCTAATCTTATTTTATCAGCACTAGTATATGTATCTTTTCTCATAAATGGTTTAATATTCTTTTCATCATATTTAAAATGATATAATAGTTTATCTTCAATACTACAATTTACTTTATAAGTTCTATTTCCTTCAAATACTAATTCAACCATTGCATTATTAATTGCATAATTAGCATTAAATAAACTATTACCACTTACTATTCCATTATTAGTAATCCACTTATATTCTTTAATATCATTAGTTGGTGAAACACTTAGTTTTGTACCAATGCTAGTTATTTCTCCTTTACAAGTATAATTACCAATAATATTATCTATTGTTATCTTTTTAGTAAATGTTTTATTATTTGTTAAAGAAACAACAAACTCATATTCACCATTACTATTTACTTCATATTTAATACTTTTATTATCACTAATACTATTATCTGGTAACTTAGTATTTAAATAATTAGATATACTACTTAAATCAATATTAATTACTACTTTATTACTAGTTAATTCTTCTGGAGTAATACTATAATTTATATCAAATACTTCTACATTTCTAGTTTTAGTTATAGTTTTACCATCATAATTTAAAACATAATCTACTTTATATTTACCAACTTTATTTGTATCAACATCAGATAATATATTTAATGACTCATTATCCATTACAAATTCATCAACTGTATTATAAATATAAGCCCCTTCTTCAACATAAGCATTATCTTTTAATATACCAACATTTTCTTCGCCATTAAGCCTTATTTCCAAGTCTTCAATTGGTATATTTTGAACTACAACAAATCTTTCTATTGTCTTTATACCATGATAATCTATTTCATATACAATACGATATGTTCCTAAAATAAGGGGATTAACTACTCCATAAACATTAACTGAATCACTAATATCATTCCCAAATCCATCTTTAGCTACTACCCCAGGATCTATATACTTAGTACCATATCTAACCATCATCGTTTCTTCACCTATTAAGTGAAAATCTAGTTTATTTTTTTTAATAATTAGATAAATACCAAGAATTATTATTAGTAAAACAATTACTATAATAATGATATTTCTCTTATCCTTCATATATTCTCTCCAATATTATTATAAAGCAAAAAAATGAAATAACAAAGATTTATTTTTATTTAATATGTATTGTTATGTAAAGAACTTGTTTACCCCTTTTGATTATGATAAACTATTAATTGAGAGTAGTGATGACAATGAAAGAAATTAATTTAGAAGAATTAAAAAAAATACAAGTTAAAATATTAGATAATATTGATAAATTTTGTAAAAAAAATAAAATAAATTATTGGATTGATTGTGGAACACTTTTAGGTGCAGTAAGACACTCTGGATATATACCATGGGATGATGATATTGATATTGGTATGTTAAGAGAAGATTATGATAAATTCTTAAAATTATATAATAATAGTAATAAAAGATATCAATTAAATGCAGTAGAACTACAAAAAGATTATTATTTTCAATTCGGTAAAGTTGTAGATACTAATACACTTCTTTATGAACCAGATGAAAATGGTATTAAAGGAGCTGTTTATGTTGATGTATTTGTTTATGATAATGCACCAGATGATGAAGT